>Ga0116227_10000153_pt1 | contig 115526 bp, 101 predicted proteins | sample S1TSphgellanicum_FD_89693 | JGI IMG/M metagenome (GOLD analysis project Ga0116227, IMG submission 89693) | Host-associated microbial communities from peat moss isolated from Minnesota, USA - S1T2_Fb - Sphagnum magellanicum MG | ecosystem: Host-associated > Plants > Peat moss > Unclassified...
GGACCATCTTCCAGGAGTTCTCTACCGCTATGGGTACTATCAACGCGTTGGGGCATTTTTTTAGGATGGTAGCAATACCCGCCGCTCTAAAAAATTTAAGGTTACCATCTTTTGATCGGGTACCTTCAGGGAAAATCACAGTCGACCAATTATTCTCCTTCATTCTTCCGCCCAATTTCAACAATTCGGTAATAGCCTGGCGCTGATCTTTACGATCGATATTGGCGCCGCCACCTACTTTAAGGTTGTATGATATAGACGGGATATTCTTAGTAAGCTCTATTTTGGATATAAATTTAGCGTGGTATTTACTCAACCGCCAAATTAGCGGCGGGATATCATACATACTTTGGTGGTTGGCAACAAATATCATCGGCCTATCCAAAGGCAAGGGTTGATTGTTGGTGAAACTTACCCGGTTGCCCAACACATAATAGCTGCTGGTCAAAAAGAAGTTTAAAGCATCAACCGAATACTTGTGCGCCCTGTATCCAAAAAAACGATAGCAAACCCATTGGATGGGCTGAAAAATAACCAATATAAGCCCAAATACAATGTAATGTATTGGCGTTAAAACAAATCCAAAAAGTTTTCTCATAAAAAAGCAAAGTTATGCTTTTGTGCTAAATGCTAAAATAGCTTTTTAAGGTAGGCGGTTTTCTAATATTAAAAGCTGTACTCTTAAAACGGCTGCAACTGTTAGCGAATCGGTTATTTCATTATTGCAAACCATGCGGTACACCTGGTTAAAGGGTACTTTGTTTACAATCAGTTGCTCGGTTTCTTCGGGCTCTGCTTCAAATTGCTCCAAGCCACGGGCAAGGTAAATTATACCAAATTCATCACTTACAGAATTGGATAAATGCATGTGTTGTAACTCGGTCCAATACTTGGCTTTTAAGCCGGTTTCTTCCAAAAGTTCACGCTTGGCAGCATCTAATGGTGCCTCATCTAGCGGGCCGCCACCTTCTGGCATTTCCCAGCTGTATTGGTTAATGGTGAAGCGATATTGGCCCACCAGGTAGGTATTCAGCTCATCATCCAACGGAAACACACCAATGGCGCGGTTCTTAAAATGAACTTTGCCATATATGCCCGGGTTTCCCGATGGGTTGATAACTTTAAATTCTGTTACATCGATCCATGGATTATCGTAAACCGGTTTCTCGTCTGTTATTTTCCAGGGATTATGGGTTGGGTGGTGCATGGGAGTAAAGATAAGATAGACAAACCATAATGTTTATGCCATTAAAACAAAAAAAGCGACCCGATATAATCGGGTCGCTTTTCTTATATAAATGATAGATTATTACAAACCGAAGGCAGCTTTTACTTTCTCAACATAATCCAATTTTTCCCAGGTAAATAATTCAACTTCTCTTTGAATTGATTCGCCGTTAGGAGTGTAAAAAGTTTTGGTTACAACCTCGCTTGGTTTACCAAAGTGGCCATAGGCTGCAGTTTCGCTATAAATAGGGTTACGCAGTTTAAAACGGGTTTCAATGGCATAAGGTGTCATATCAAAAATGGCTTCTACCTTTTTAGCAATTTCGCCATCGTGCAGGTTAACACTACCGGTACCGTAAGTATTTACGTAGATACCCATAGGTTGTGCAACACCAATCGCATATGATACTTGTACCAAAACCTCGCTGGCAACACCTGCTGCCACCAGGTTTTTAGCAATATGGCGGGTTGCATAAGCGGCAGAACGATCTACTTTTGATGGGTCTTTACCAGAGAAAGCACCACCACCGTGCGCACCTTTACCGCCATAAGTATCTACAATAATTTTACGGCCTGTTAAACCGGTATCGCCATGCGGGCCACCAATTACAAATTTGCCTGTAGGGTTAATGTGGTATTTAATGGCATCGTTAAAAAAGTGTGCATATTTAGGATAACGTGCTTTAACACGAGGAATTAGGATACCGATAATATCTGCGCTGATTTTAGCCAGCATAGCTTTTTCTTCATCAAAATCATCATGTTGGGTCGAGATAACGATGGCATCAATACGCACAGGCTGATTGTTGTCATCGTATTCCAACGTTACTTGCGATTTTGCATCCGGGCGCAGATATTTAATGTCTGTATTTTCGCGGCGGATAGCTGCAAGCTCCAATAATAAAGCGTGGGCAATGTCCAACGCCAATGGCATGTAGTTATCAGTTTCGCTGGTTGCGTAACCAAACATCATGCCCTGGTCGCCTGCGCCTTGCTCTTCTTTAGCGGTACGGTCAACACCCTGGTTAATATCTGGCGATTGCTCGTGGATAGCTGATAGCACTCCGCAAGAGCTGCCATCAAACATATACTCGCCTTTGGTGTAACCAATTTTGTTGATCACATCACGGGCAATTTTTTGAACATCCAGGTAAGCTTTAGACTTTACTTCGCCGGCTAAGATTACCTGTCCGGTTGTTACCAGGGTTTCGCAGGCTACTTTTGATTCGGGGTCGAAAGCTAAAAAATTATCTATTAGAGCGTCTGAAATCTGGTCGGCAACTTTATCTGGGTGGCCTTCTGATACTGATTCTGAAGTGAATAAATAGGGCATAATTATTTTTTAAAAATAGATATACGAGAAAAAAACGGGGAAGGAGGCTGCGCAAGGCAATCTGAAAAAAAGGAGCACGGTTTTAGCACTTTTTTATGTGGTTGCAATCCGGTCTTATTATTGATAAGACAAACTAAATCAGTCCACTTCCGGTCGGCAAAATTAAAACATTTTTAATTAAAGCCAAATTACGTTTACTTTTGGTATCATATATTTAAAGTTAAATTGAAAAAGAGCGTATTATTTATTATTAACCCGGTTGCAGGTGGCAAGAGCAAGGATAAAGTACCGGAGTTAATAGACCGCTATCTGGATAAAAATATTTTTACATTTAAAATAGTATTTACCCAAGGCCCTGCAGAGGCACATCAAATTGCTGAAAACGCTGTGGCCGATCATGATATCATTGTAGCAGTTGGCGGTGATGGCACCGTTAATGAAATAGCATCTGCACTGGCGGGGACTAAGGCTATATTTGCAATTATACCTTATGGTTCTGGTAATGGGCTTGCCAGGTTTTTACATATCCCAATGGATACCGCTGCTGCCATAAAAAACCTAAATTATTTATGTGTAGCTACTATTGATGGTGCCAAAATGAATGGCAAGTGGTTTTTTAATATGGCAGGTATGGGTTTTGATGCGCATATAAGCGAGGTTTTTTCGCATCAGAAAGAGCGCGGCTTTAGTACCTACTTTAAATCATCACTGCAAGAAATAACTAATTATAAGCCACAAACGTATCACTTAGCTATAGATGGTGAAGAATATAAGCGCGAAGCATTTATGCTAAGTTTTGCAAACTCGTCGCAGTATGGTAATAACGCGCATATTTCACCACATGCCTCTGTGCAAGATGGTTTGCTGGACGTTTGTGTAATTAAGCCGTTCCCTTTATACCTTTTTCCACGGATGGGCTTGCGTATGTTTTTTAAAACTGCCGACAAGTCTAACTACGTAGAAATTATAAAGGGTAAAAAAATAGAAGTAAAACGTAAAGAAGCGGGCCCGGTGCATTTAGATGGCGAGCCACAAATATTAGGTGCCGATACATTGATAGAGGTGGTACCGCATATATTAAACATAGTAGTAGGTAAAGGTTATAAGCAATAAGCACATGGCAAATAAAAATAAACAGGTATTTGGCGTGGTGTATTCCACCGATCCTGATTTTCAGTACCAGGCCGAGGGTGGGAGTAGCCAGGAAACGTTGCCACCGCAGCAGCAAAACCTTAAAATATTTTTGGACAGGAAGGGCGGAAGCAAGCTGGTAACCCGCGTTAATAATTTTGTAGGTAGTGATGATGATCTGGAAGTACTGGGTAAAAAGCTAAAATCAAAATGCGGAACCGGGGGCTCTGTTAAGGAAGGAGAAGTACTTATTCAAGGTGATTTTAGAGAAAAGATAATCGGATTTTTACTGGCCGATGGCTATAAAGCTAAAAAAGCAGGCGGTTAATTAACCGATTTTGTGCAAGCTATTTGATTTATTTAATAACTTAGGCCTAGTATAACAGGCAGTTATGTGGTGGTGTTTCTAATTAGTAATTGTTTAAATTACACTATATCACCTTAGTTACATACTTTTTGTAGTCTATTGCTTGTTATTATTAAAAAAAATAGTTTTTATTGTAAAAAATTGTCTGCGGGTAATACAATTTTTTGTTCAATAAGTTGTTCTTTATAACTTAGAGAACTGTGGGTTTTCGAGTTATGTTAAATAATTATTAAGAATTTCATTTTGATCTTTTATAATTATAAAATATTAAATTTGTTATCCGCGATTTAGAGCAAGCACATTAATTAACTTATATTATAAACAAAAACTAAAACTAAAATTAAAAAGTAATGGCAAACGCACCAAAACCAACTACACCGGTTAAAAAGGAAAGCTCAGGTACTTCAGCATACTTCGCTACGCTGGTTATTCCTATCGCTTTCGTTGTGGCAGTTCTAATTTTTATGTTCATTTTGGGCGATCCAAGTCACTACAAAGGTGGTGATGTAGAGCACGGCGAACCTGATATGTTTGGTACAGTACACAGAGGTGGTCTAATCGTACCTATCCTGATCACTTACCTGTTATTAGTGTTCATTTTCTCAATCGAAAGATTTATTGTTATCGGTAAAGCATCAGGAACCAGCAATGTTGACGCTTTTGTTAAAAGAATCCAAGGTTTCCTTAACGCTGGTAACATTGACGCTGCTGTTGCAGAATGTGATAAACAAAAAGGTTCGGTAGCTAACGTTATCAAATCTGGTCTGAAAAAATATCGCGAAATGGAAAGTGATGCAACTATGGACAATGACCAAAAAGCATTAGCTATCCAAAAAGACATCGAAGAAGCAACTGCTTTAGAAATGCCTATGTTGGAGCAAAACTTAACTATCATCGCTACTTTGGTATCAATTGGTACATTAACCGGTTTGTTAGGTACAGTACGTGGTATGATCGTGGCTTTCGCCGCGTTAGCAACTTCTGGTGCAGCTAGCTCAACTCAATTGGCAAATGGTATCTCTGAAGCGTTGATTAACACTGCTATCGGTATCTTAACTTCATGTCTGTCAATCATTATGTATAACATCTTTACATCTAAGATTGATGGTCTTACTTATGCTATTGACGAAACTGGTTTCAGCATTGTGCAAACATTTGCTGCATCTCACAAACGTTAAAATATTAGTGTATAGTTTTAGTCCTGCCTTGTTTAACAAGGCAGGATGTTTATAACCAACACTTGTATTTTTAATCAAAAGACGATATGCCCAGAGTAAAAATTAAAAGAAAAAGTACGTCAACCGACATGACCGCAATGTGCGATGTTGCGTTCCTGTTGCTTACGTTTTTCATATTGACAGCAAAACCCAAAACACCGGACCCGGTTCCGGTAGATGTACCAGGTTCAACAGTTACTGTAAAGTTACCTGAAGAAAATGTTGCTACGCTGATTGTTGGTTCAGGTAAAGTGTTTTTTGACATTACCGGTGCTAACGTACGTATGCAAACGCTTGAGCAAATGGGCCAGAAATACAGCACTACGTTTACTCAAGAAGAGAAAACAAAATATGCTAACATGCAGGGTGTAGGTGTGCCGATGAACCAAATGAAACAATATCTTGATCTGGAATCAGATAAAAGAGAAGCGTTTCAACAGCCAGGTATCCCTACAGACTCAGTAAGTAACGAATTGTTTAACTGGATACGTGAAGCCCGTATTGCTACTAAAGCATTAAATGGTGCCGAGCTTAGACTATCTATCAAGGGTAACAGCAAAGAAGAATATCCTACCATTAAAAAGGTAATTGATATCCTTCAAAAGCAAAAAGTGAATAAATTCAGTTTAATTACGAGTTTAAGAAAATAATTAAAACATGGCAGAATTAGACACCTCCTCCAAGGACGGCAAAGGCGGGAAAGTAAGAAGTAAGAAAGCCTCAACTCGTGTGGATCTAACCGCAATGGTGGATTTAGCATTCTTGTTGATCACCTTCTTCATGCTTACCACAACCTTAAATAAGCCGCAAGCGATGGACCTTGCCATGCCGGACAAGGATGAAAAAAATAAAGATGACCAATTGGCGGTAGCTGCATCCAGAACCATGACTATTTTACTTGGTAGCGATAACAAGTTGGAGTGGTACATTGGAGAGCCTGGTAAATCTGCGCCAACAGTTGAAGGCTATGGCAAAAACGATATCCGTAAAACACTGATTGAGAATAGCCAGAAAGTTAAACAATCTTTCGGTAAAGATATGTTCGTGATCATTAAACCAAGTGATAAATCTGTTTACAAAAACATGGTTGACATTTTGGACGAAATGCACATCACAAACATTCAGAGCTATGGTATTGTTGACATTTCACAGCCAGAGGTTGACGAGCTGAAAAAGCAAGGCATCTATCAATAATATTAGTTAAAAAATTAAAACCTAAAAAATGTTAGGATCAAAATTAGACATACTGAAGCCCGAATGGATTGATGTGGTTTTTGCCGGTCGTAACAAAGCTTATGGTGCATACGAGCTAAGAAAAGAAAACCCAAAGAACACTAATAAATCTTTGGTGATAGCTGTAGTATTATTTGTGTTTGTTATCTCTGTGCCTACCATTATCAACTGGGTTTCTGGCTTCATTCCTAAAGCTGACGAGAAAGTCAAAGTTACGGATGTGGTTTTACAACCACCGCCACCAGTGGATCAAACCAAAAAACCACCTCCGCCGCCTCCGGAACCACCTAAACCAAAGGTAGACCAGGTGCGTTTCCCACCTCCGGTAGTAAAACCGGATAACGAAGTGCGTGAGAAGGATCCACCAACAATCCAGGAGTTAAAAACTGCTGATCCTGGTCAACAGGATGTTAAGGGTGACCCTAATGCAGAAATCCGTATTGATGAGCCGGTTGGTAAATCAGACGTTAAACAAGTAGTAGAGGAAGACCCTAACCAGATCTTTACCTCTGTTGAGCAATCTGCAGAGTTCCCTGGTGGTTTAGATAAATTTGGTAAATACCTTGGTAACAACATCCGCTACCCGGCTGTTGCCCGCGAGAATAACGTACAAGGTCGTGTAATTGTACAGTTTGTTGTTGAAAGAGACGGCTCACTTACAGATCTTCACGTAGTACGTAGTTTAGGTAGCGGTTGCGATGAAGAAGCAATCCGTGTACTTAAAAATTCACCTAAGTGGAAACCAGGTATCCAAAACGGCAGACCTGTTAGACAGCAGTATACTGTGCCTATCAGCTTTACTCTGCAAGATCAATAATACTTCATGTCATTACAAAATAATGGTAAGCAAAAATCGCTCAAAAGGCGGTTTTTGCTTATTTTAGGAGCTACTACATTTGTATTCATACTGGCGCTGGGGCTCATGATTATGTTCTGGTCGCAGATGCCTTTACAACTCACCAAATGGCAGCGTATCGCTTTTGGTTCACTGGTAATCATTTACGCTGTTCTGCGTTTTGCGCGCTTGTTTAAAAAAGACCCCGATGAAGAATAGTATTAAACTTATATCATTAAGTTTTGTCTTACTTGCGTTGATTGTGATAAGCTGTAAACAAAAAGTGACACAATATAACGGCGATGATACTGTAAAAAGCGGCCACGTAGTTATTGATGCCGACGAATCATTTAAACCAATTATTGATGAGGAAGCATTTGTATTTAAAGGTATATATACAGATGCCAAACCAGAGTTTAAATATCGTACCGAGAATCAAGTACTGCGTAGTTTTTTAAACGATAGTGTACGTGTTGCTATACTGGCCCGCGAGCTGGATACTGCCGAGGCTAACGTAATTAAAAGACGTAATTTATCAGTAGAAACTGTACCTGTTGCTTATGATGCAGTGGTGTTAATTGTAAACAAAGCGTCAAATGATACGTTGATTACGGTGAATGACATAAAAAATATGCTTGCCGGAAAGACTAAAACCGATAAGAATATCGTTTTTGATAATCCGAACTCGAGTTTGGTAAGATATTTGAAACAGTTTACAGGAAGCAAAGAGTTAACGCAAAAAAATATTTACGCGCTGAAATCTAACAAGGAAGTACTTACCTATGTAAGCAAGCACGAAAATGCAATAGGCATTATAGGTTTCAGCTGGTTAAACGACCCTGACCCCGACTATGCCGACGCAGTTAACAACGTTAAGATTGTAAACGTTCGCGATGAAAACAGCAAATCATTTGCTAAAGATTACTTCAAGCCGTCACAAACAACACTTGCGTTAAAGCAATATCCTTTAAGCAGAAAGCTATATATTATTAATAGCACTGGGAGAATAGGACTGGGTAGAGGTTTCCAGGACTTTATGGCGAGTGAAAGAGGACAAAGGATTATATTGAAATCGGGCTTATTGCCTGATTCATTACCGCAGAGGTTAATAAATATTAAAGAGTAATAGAATAACTAACAAACTATAAATTAAGCCATGAAACTAATAAGTAAAGTAGCGTATGCCGCCGCAGGCTTGGTATTTATAGGTTCATCAGTTTTTGCGCAGAGTCTTGCCGACGCCAAAAAAGCTATTGACGCCGAACAATATCAAAAAGCTAAATCGATTTTAAAGAATCTTACCAGTACACAACCTACAAAAGATGAAAACTTCTTTTATTTAGGTTGGGTATACACTATTCAAGATTATGCCGATTCAGCAAAAGCCGTGTTTAACCAAGGTATCGCAGCTAACCCAAAATCAGCATTAAACTATGCAGGTTTAGGCGTTGTTGCTCATTTGGATAAAGACAACTCAACTGCTACTGCCGATTTCGACAAAGCAACTTCATTTGCTGCAAAAGACAGCAAGCCATATTTATATATTGGTAAAGGTTACCTGTTATTATCAGGTGGTAAAACAACTGTTGCTGCTGCTGATGCTAATGCCGCTATTGCAGTATTAAACAAAGGTTTGGTAGTTAACCCTAAAGATGCTGATGTTAACATCGCTTTGGGTGATGCTTACCGCTCGCAATTAAAAAGCTCTGATGCTTACAAATACTATTCAGATGCTACAAATCTTAACCCTCAATCTGCTGTAGCTAACGTAGCTATCGGTGTATTGTGGAAATATGCCAACAACTTCGAAGATGCTGAAAAGCAATTTGAAAAAGCATTAAGCATCGATCCTAACTTTGGTCCTGCTTACCGCGAGTGGGCCGAAACAGATTTACGTTGGGCTTTAACTGATCCTAAAATGGCATCAGAAAAAGTTAAGCAAGCTGCTGATCAATATCGTAAGTATTTAAGCTTAACAGACATGTCTATCGAGTCGCGCATGCGTTATGCAGATTTCTTGATCCAGGCTGGTGATTACAAAACATTGCAAACAGAGGCCGCTGCATTATCTGCATCAGCCAACTCTAACCTGCGTGTTTATCGTTACTTAGGCTACTCTGCTTACGAAAATGGTGACTACCCTGCTGGTTTAACTGCCATGAACAAATGGATTAGCCAGGCTGGTGAAAAACGTATCATCCCACGAGATTACCTGTACTTAGGTCGTTTACAAATGAAATCTGGTCAGGATTCATTAGGTATCCAGTCGTTGCGTAAAGCATATCAATTAGATACAACGCAGGCAGATGTATTTAATGAGATAGCTAAAAGCTATTATGCTAAAAAGAAATACTTAGAGGCTGGTGATGCTTACAGAACTTATATCTCTAAAACTAAGCAAGCTAAATTGCAGGATTACCTGAACGAAGGTATCAGCTACTACTATGCTTATGATGATAAAAACCCTAAAGCAGATACTACTCTATTAACCAAATCAGATTCTGCTTTCTCTCACATCGAGCAAACAGCAACCACTCCAATTGCTGCTGTAGCGCTTTACCGCGCTTATGTTAACGATACTAAAGATCGCGACCGTCAGAACATTAAAGGTTATGCAAAACCATTCTACGAGAAATACATCCAGATCGTAACTACTAAAGGCCCTACCGATAGTGATAAAAAGAACCTGGCTACTGCTTACGCATACCTGGGTACTTACTACCAGTACAAAGAGAAGGATGATGCGAAAGCAACAGAAAACTTTACCAAGGCTAAAGAGTTTGATCCCGCTAATAAACAAGCGGCAGCGTTCTTCGCCAAAAAAGGAAAATAATTAAATACATCAGCTTTAATGCTGAGAAAAAAAAGGCCTCTGAAAAAGAGGTCTTTTTTTATTTTATCTCATTGCTATATTTGCACTATGGAAGTACAAAGTTTACCGGTTAATTATCTGCCGATTATATTTCAAATGCTGGTGGCTATCGGCTTTGTGGTAACTACGATGTTTGTTACCCACAAACTGGGCCCAACACGTAAAACAAAAGATAAACTTACCCCCTTCGAGTCTGGTATCGAGGTTATTGGTAACGCACGTACACCTATCTCCATCAAATACTTCCTGGTAGCTATACTGTTTGTATTGTTTGATGTTGAGGTTATCTTTATGTACCCTTGGGCGGTAAACTTCCGTGATTTGGGTAAAGATGGCATGTTCGAGATGTTCATTTTTATGGGTACGCTGTTATTGGGCTTTTTCTATATTCTCAAAAAGGGAGCCTTAGACTGGGAGTAAGTTTAGATTGGTTCTAAATACGCGCTGCCATAGGGCAGTGTGGCATTTACAACGTATTTTATTTGTAAATTTGTGCTTATCTTTTATATGGATAAGCATATCTTTTTGATATAATTCAATGAGTGATATACAAATAGTTGACGCGCCTCCAGGCGTAGAAGGAGCAGGATTTTTCGCAACATCGCTTGATAAGGCTGTTGGTTTAGCACGTTCATATTCGTTATGGCCGCTTCCATTTGCCACATCTTGCTGCGGTATCGAGTTTATGGCCACCATGGCTTCACACTATGATCTTTCGAGATTTGGTGCCGAACGCTTGAGCTTTTCACCCCGCCAGGCAGATCTGCTGATGGTAATGGGTACCATATCTAAAAAAATGGCACCAGTGCTTCGCCAGGTGTACCTGCAAATGGCCGAGCCCCGTTGGGTAATGGCAGTAGGTGCTTGTGCCTCAAGCGGTGGTATTTTCGATACTTACTCTGTTTTGCAGGGTATAGATGAAGTGATCCCTGTTGATGTTTACGTACCAGGCTGTCCACCGCGTCCCGAAGCGATCATCGATGGCTTTATTAATATACAGAAACTGGTTCAAACAGAATCGTTACGCAGAAGAGATACTCCTGAGTACCAGGCATTGTTGGCTAAATACGGAATTTTGTAATGAGTAAGATAACCAACGAAGAACTGCTTCAACGCGTAACTGCTCAATTTGGCAAAAATGTTACCAATGTAACAGACCCTTATGGCTTGCTGACGGTTGAAACCAGCCGCGAGCAGATTATAGACGTGTTAAGCTGGTTAAAAGCTGATGCACAACTGCAGTTTATTTATTTAACAGATATTACTGCAATACACTATCCAGAAATAGAAGGAAAAGAAGTTGGCGTAATTTACCATGTACATAGCCTGGTAAATAATATCCGCATCCGTATCAAGGTTTTCCTGGCAGAAGGCGACGTTAATATCCCTACAGCAACCACTGTTTGGAATGGTGCCAACTGGATGGAACGCGAAACATACGACTTTTTTGGTGTGAACTTTACCGGCCACCCAGATTTACGCCGGATACTTAATGTTGATGACATGACGGTATACCCAATGCGTAAAGAGTTCCCGCTTGAAGATCCGAACAGGGTAGATAAAAAAGATTATTTTTTTGGAAGATAAAACATGCAGAATTTTCCGACATATTCCGATAATGACTTACAAAGCGAGTTATCAACCCTTAACCTAGGGCCAACTCACCCGGCTACCCACGGCGTTTTCCAAAACGTTTTGCAGCTGGATGGCGAGCGCATTGTAAGCGGAGTTTCGACTATTGGTTATATACACCGCGCTTTTGAGAAAATAGCAGAACACAGGCCATTTTATCAAATTACACCACTTACAGATCGATTAAATTATTGTTCGGCCCCTATCAACAATATGGGCTGGCACATGACGGTTGAAAAGTTATTAGGGATACAAACCCCTAAGCGTGTTGATTACCTGCGTATCATCATTATGGAACTTTCCCGTATTGCCGATCACATCGTTTGTAACGGTGTATTGGGCGTTGATACAGGAGCATTTACCGGTTTCCTTTACATGATGGAACACCGCGAGGCGATTTATGAGATCTTTGAAGAAGTTTGCGGTTCGCGCTTAACTACCAACATCGGTCGTATCGGCGGTTTCGAACGTAACTTCAATGATATAGCTTTCGAAAAAACGCGCAAGTTTTTAGTGAATTTCCGTGTGGCATTAGCTGAGTTTGAAAGTTTGTTTAACCGCAACAGAATATTTGTTGATCGTACCAAGGGCGTTGCGGCAGTTACCCCGGAGATGGCTTTAAGCTATAGCTGGAGCGGCCCGATATTGCGTGCCACTGGTGTTGATTATGATGTAAGAGCCATGAACCCTTATTGCTCTTACGAAGATTTTGATTTTGAAGTACCTGTTGGTACCAGCGGCGATGTTTATGATCGCTTTTTGGTACGTAACGAAGAAATGAAACAAAGCATGCGCTTAATTGAGCAGGCTTTGGCTAAAGTAGAAAAAGAAGATCCCAATATTTTCCACGCAGATGTGCCCGAGTATTACCTGCCTCCGAAAGAGGAAGTGTATAACAACATGGAAGCATTGATCTATCACTTTAAAATTGTGATGGGCGAGGTTAAAACTCCTGTTGGCGAAGTTTACCACAGTGTAGAAGGTGCTAACGGCGAGCTTGGATTCTATCTGGTTAATGATGGCGGGCGTTCGCCTTACCGCTTGCATTTCCGCAGGCCAAGTTTCATCAATTACCAGATGTATGCACCAATGAGCAGAGGTATGCTGCTATCTGATGCGATTATTAACATGAGTAGTTTAAATGTAATTGCCGGAGAATTAGATGCTTAAAGTAGAACATACAAATGAGCCTGTTGAGTTTTCGGGGGCATTGGTAAATCTGATTGCTGAAAAGATCAGCCGTTATCCGGAAGGAAAACAAAAATCAGCCTTATTACCTGTGCTACACGACGTACAAGCTGAGCGTGGCTGGTTAAGCGTACCTGCAATGGATAAAGTTGCAGAATACTTAAAGATAGAACCGATAGAAGTATACGAAGTTGCCAGCTTTTATACCATGTATTTTTTACGCCCGCAAGGCAAGTTTGTATTGGAAGTTTGCCGTACAAGCCCTTGCTGTTTAGTTGGCGCCGAGAAAATCATGGATCACCTGGAGCAAAAGCTAGGGGTTAAAGAAGGTGAAGTAACTGCCGACGGCTTATTTAGCTGGCGGGGTGTGGAGTGCCTTGCTGCCTGTGGCTTTGGCCCGGTATTGCAAATTGGCCCCGAATATACTTTCTATGAGAACCTGACCAACGAATCTGTTGATCAATTAATTAGTGATTTAACTGCAAAAGCTAATAACTAATGGGACGCAAATTATTACTTGAACATATAAACGTACCAGGCATCAATACATTTGATGTTTACCGCTCAAAAGGTGGTTATGCTTCTGTAGAGAAAGCATTAAAAACCTTGACCCCCGAAGAAGTAGTTGAAGAGGTTAAGAAATCTGGTTTACGTGGCCGTGGTGGCGCAGGTTTCCCAACCGGTATGAAGTGGAGCTTTTTGGCTAAGCCAGAGGGTGTTGCACGTTACCTGGTTTGTAATGCCGATGAGTCTGAACCCGGTACTTTTAAAGATCGTTACCTGATGACCTACATCCCTCACTTATTAATTGAGGGGATGATTGTCGCTAGTTACGCATTGGGTGCTAAAACATCATACATATACGTACGTGGCGAAATGATGCCGCAGATCCGTATTCTGGAACGCGCTATTGCTGAAGCAAAAAATGCAGGCTTTTTAGGTAAAAACATATTAGGTACAGGTTACGATCTGGAACTATACGTTCAGCCAGGAGGCGGTGCTTATATCTGCGGTGAAGAAACTGCATTATTAGAATCATTAGAAGGAAAACGTGGTAACCCGCGTATTAAGCCACCATTTCCGGCTATTGCTGGTTTGTATGGCTGCCCAACTGTGGTAAACAATGTGGAATCAATTGCTGCTGTTGTGCCTATCATCAATGATGGTGGCGACGAGTATGCTAAATTAGGTATCGGCCGTAGCACAGGTACTAAGCTGATCTCTGCAGGTGGTAACTTAAAGAAACCTGGTGTTTACGAGATTGATTTAGGTTTACCGGTTGAAGAGTTTTTATACTCTGACGAATATTGCGGTGGTATTGCCAATGGCAAACGCTTAAAAGCGGTTGTTGCGGGTGGTTCATCAGTGCCAATTTTGCCAGCTAACCTGTTCATGAAAACCATTAACAATGAGCCGCGCTTAATGAGCTACGAATCATTGGCTGATGGTGGCTTTGTGAGCGGCACTATGATGGGGTCAGGCGGTTTTATCGCTTATGACGAAGATCAGTGTATCGTTCGTAATACCTGGAATTTCGCCCGTTTTTACAGTCACGAAAGCTGCGGACAATGTTCGCCTTGCCGTGAGGGTACCGGTTGGATGGAAAAAGTATTACATCGCTTAGAGAACGGCCAAGGTAAAATGAGCGACATGGACTTATTGGTTGATGTATCTAAGAAAATAGAAGGAAACACTATTTGTCCGCTGGGTGACGCAGCAGCTTGGCCGGTGGCCAGTGCGATCCGCCACTTCAGAGACGAGTTTGAATGGCACGTTACCAATGCTTCTACAGCAATAACCCGTAATTATGGAATTGCACATTACGCAGATCCATTGGTTATTGCAGAGAAAGCAGGATAAAAAGGAAGTCAAAATTAAAAAGTAAAAATTCAAAACGGCTTGAGTGAGAAACCTTTTAACATCAAACATAGATGTTATCAATTTTCGAAAGAAATTGTGGGTTTCATATCTTTCAGTTAAGTACGATAGAATATACTTTTCGATATTTGACCAGCTCTTAAGATGTGGTACTTCAATAGGAGCAAACATTATTGAAGCCAAGGCGGGTAGTTCGCAAAAAGATTTTAGGAACTTTTACAACATAGCTCTTAAATCTGCAAACGAAACGAAGTACTGGTTATGTTTGGTGAGAGATACAGTTTTGGTTAATGAAAAGGATCGGTTAAACGATTTAATAAATGAAGCTGATGAACTTTCTAAAATTATCGCTTCAATAATAATCAATTTGCAGAAGTGAGATTTTGAATTTTTACTTTTGAATTTTGATTTAATATGGAGTACTTATTTGTTTATGGAACCTTACTAAAGAACTTTAAACATAAAGTACGCCAGCAAGTTGAAAGCGACCTAACCTTTATCAGCAATGCAACCATTAAAGGCGCATTGTATGATTTAGGAAATTACCCCGGTTATGTTGAAGAACCAGCCGGAGAAGTTAAAGGCGAGTTATACCGTATAGATAAAATCGATAGGGTATTTAAAATACTTGATGCATATGAGGGTTTGTTTGATGATGATCCCGAATACATCAAAGAGAAGAAAACAGTAGAACTGCCGGACGGCCAAAAAGTAGAAAGCTGGATATATGTTTTTCAGCAGCAGCTTCGCCCGGAACATAAAAGAATAATAGGCGGCGATTACATCGCTTATGTTAGAAATAAAGGTTGATAATGTTTAAAGTAACGATAGACGGAATACCTGTTGAAGTAGAGCCGGGAACATCAATCCTGAATGCCGCAAGGCAAATAGGGGGCGATATCGTTCCACCGGCAATGTGCTACTACTCAAAACTGGAAGGCAGTGGCGGTAAATGCCGTACCTGTTTGGTGCAAGTAAGCAAAGGTTCTGAAAAAGATCCGCGCCCTATGCCTAAACTGGTAGCATCTTGCCGTACTACGGTAATGGATGGCATGGAAGTAAAAAATATTACTTCGCCCGAGGTTATCGAAGCACGTAAAGGTGTGGTTGAAATGTTATTGATCAATCACCCCTTGGATTGCCCTGTGTGCGATCAGGCTGGTGAGTGTCAATTGCAGGATCTGGGTTTTGAACATGGTAGCGCTAAAACCCGTTACGAGTTTGACCGCCGTAAATTTGAGCGTATTGATATAGGTGATAAGATCCAGTTGCACATGACGCGTTGCATCCTTTGCTACCGTTGTGTTTTTACTGCCGATCAGATCACTAACAGACGTGTACATGGTATCTTAAACCGTGGCGATCATTCTGAGATCTCTACCTATATCCAACAAGCGGTTGATAATGATTTCTCTGGTAACGTTATTGACGTTTGCCCGGTAGGTGCATTAACCGATAAAACTTTCCGCTTTAAAAACAGGGTATGGTTTACCAAACCTGTTGAAGCACATCGCGATTGCGATCACGAAAAATGTAATGGTAAGGTTACTTTATGGTACAAAGGCGAGGATGTGATCCGCGTTACTGCCCGTAAAGATGTATATGGCGAAGTAGAAGAATTTATCTGCAACACCTGCCGCTTTGACAAAAAGAAAACTGCTGACTGGGTTATCGAAGGCCCGCGCAAGGTTTCTAACCAATCGGTTATCAGCTCAAACCATTACGATACATTAAAACCGCTGCCGGTTGTTAAAACCAACCCGCTATTACAGGAAGCGAATAAAGAGCAATTTGAAAGGGAGACAAGACTATAATGGAACTTTTAGATATTGGTATAAAGTTTATACTTATTGTAGTGATCTTTTTGATCAGCCTGGTAGTGGCCATGTACTCTACCTATGCCGAGCGTAAAGTTGCTGCATTTCTTCAGGACAGGGTAGGCCCAAACAGGGCTGGTCCGTTTGGTATTTTACAGCCAATGGCTGATGGTGCCAAAATGTTTATGAAAGAAGAAATTATCCCAACCCGAGCAAACGGCTTGCTGTTCATCGTTGGCCCATCACTGGCCATCATGACGGCTTGTATCGGTTCGGCGGTTATTCCATGGGGACAGCCAATCCAAATCGGCTCGCGCATTATTGATTTGCAGGTAACTGATATTAACGTTGGTATCCTTTACATCTTTGGTGTAGTATCACTGGGTGTTTATGGTATCATGATCGGTGGCTGGGCATCTAACAACAAATATTCATTATTAGGCGCTATCCGCGCAGCGTCACAAAATATCAGCTACGAGGTTGGTATGGGTTTATCGATCATCGCTTTATTGATGATTACAGGTACCCTGAGCTTAAAAGAAATTGCAGAGCAACAGCATGGCTGGCACTGGAATATCATCAGACAGCCATTGGGTTTTATTATATTCCTGGTGTGTGCGTTTGCCGAAACCAACCGTAGCCCTTTCGATTTACCTGAGTGTGAAACTGAGCTGGTAGGTGGTTATCACACCGAATATTCGTCAATGAAACTGGGCTTTTACCTGTTTGCTGAGTATATCAACATGTTTATCTCCTCAGCAGTTATGGCTACCCTATATTGGGGTGGTTACAACTATCCGGGTATGGACTGGGTTGCTGCTCACGTTGGCCCAACTATCGCTCCGCTTATTGGCGTAGTGGTAATGTTTGCTAAAGTATTCTCGTTCATCTTCTTCTTTATGTGGGTTCGCTGGACTATCCCGCGTTTCCGCTATGATCAGCTGATGAACCTTGGCTGGCGCACACTGATACCTTTGGCTATTGCCAATATTGTATTAACAGGTGTTATTATGACCTTTTTTAAATAGATCGGAATTAGGATAATGGAACCATTAAGTAATAAGCGAAAAGTACTGGACTTTAAACCCCTCAACCTGCTGGAAAGGTCGTACCTGCCAGAGATTGCCAAGGGTTTGGGCATTACGATGAAGCATTTTTTTAAGAAGGATGTAACCATCCGCTATCCTGAGCAAAAGCGTGAGTTTTCTGAAAACTTCCGTGGTCAGCACTCGCTTAAACGCGATGAGGATGGTAAAGAGCGTTGCACCGCCTGCGGCCTTTGCGCATTATCATGCCCTGCAGAAGCCATCACCATGACTGCTGCAGAACGCCAGCCGGGTGAGGAGAACCTGTATCGCGAAGAAAAATATGCGGCAGTTTACGAGATCAATATGCTGCGTTGCATTTTCTGCGGATTATGCGAAGAAGCCTGTCCTAAAGAGGCCATATACCTGGATGGCGACATTGTGCCAACAGATTTTTTAAGGAAAGACTTTATATACGGCAAAGACAAATTAGTTGAGCCGAAGTTAAATCAATAAAGAAGTTTTATACCTTTGCCCATCCTTAAAAAATGAGCAAAGGTATTTTGTAAGACATCATGAGTACATTTTACTTCATCGCATTTTTATCTATTTTCTTTTCGGTACTGGTAATCTCTGCGAAAAACCCGGTGCATAGTGTGTTGTATCTGATACTCACATTTTTCACCTTTACCATCCATTACATTTTATTAAACGCGCAGTTTCTGGCCGTGGTAAACTTTATTGTTTACATGGGCGCAATTATGGTGCTTTTCTTATTTGTGATGATGTTGCTCAACCTCAACAAAGAGACCGAGCCCGGTAAACATTATTTGGCAAAATTGGCTGGCGCAATTGCCGGTGGTTGTTTACTGGCTGTGCTGGTAGGCTCACTTAAGGCATACAAACAGTCTGCTCCGGTTATCCTGCACGATCCAAACCTTGGCCTGGTGAAAAACTTAGGTAAAGTATTATTCGGCCAATTTTTATTGCCGTTCGAAATATCATCTGTATTGCTTTTATCGGCAATGGTAGGTGCTGTATTATTGGCTAAAAAAGAACCAAGACCAACTGCGTAATGGGAAACAACATAACACAAACCATACAAACCATTCCGCTTAACCATTACATATTGTTAAGCGCAATTATCTTTTCGATCGGTGTAGTAGGCGTATTAATCCGTCGTAACGCTATCGTAGTTTTTATGTCCGTTGAGCTGATGCTTAACGCGGTTAACCTGTTGCTTACTGCTTTCTCGGTTTATAAAGGGGATGCATCGGGCCAGGTGTTCGTGTTTTTCGTTATGGCACTAGCCGCAGCAGAAGTTGCTGTTGGTCTGGCTATCATCGTCATGATCTATCGTAATACCCACTCAACCGATATTAACGTGTTGAGCAGGTTAAAATGGTAAGTTAAATCCGTATTTCGGATTTATTAAGATATATAAGAACTAGGTTAAACAAGAAAAAACGTTAAACGTACTACGTCCAACGTAAAACGCAATAAACGTCCAACGTAACAAAATGAATAATTATCTCTGGCTTATTCCTTTACTACCTCTAGCAGGTTTTATTATTAACGGACTTGGCCGAAACGCTTTACCTAAAAATTTAATCGGTGCCTTAGGCAGTCTGGTTATCCTTTTGGCTTTTGGCTTAAGTGTTAGTGCATTTTTACAAGTGCAATCAACAGGCCACGCAATCAATGTTAAAATATTCGACTGGATTACGGTTGGTAATTTCAAAATTCCATTTGCATTCCTGGTAGATCAACTAAGCGCGATTATGCTGTTGATCATTACCGGTGTAGGCTTCCTGATCCATTTATACTCTATCGGTTATATGCATGATGATGCAGGCTTCGGTAAGTTTTTCGCTTATTTAAACCTGTTCGTATTCTTTATGTTGCTGCTGGTATTAGGATCTAACTACGTAGTAATGTTTATCGGTTGGGAAGGCGTGGGCTTATGCTCGTACCTGTTAATCGGTTTCTGGTATACCAATGGTGATTATGCTGATGCTGCTAAGAAAGCATTTGTGATGAACCGTATTGGTGATTTAGGCTTTCTGATCGCAATATTCCTGATGATACACTTTTTTAATAGTGTAAATTACGCGGATATATTCCCTAAAATACATACCCTGCAAGGCCCTAAAGCAATACACCTGCTGACGATGATCACTATGTTGTTGTTTGTTGGTGCTACAGGTAAATCGGCACAAATTCCATTGTTTACCTGGTTACCGGATGCGATGGCTGGGCCAACCCCGGTTTCTGCATTGATCCACGCTGCTACCATGGTTACAGCAGGTATCTATATGATTGCCCGCTCGCACGTATTGTTTGATCTGGCTCCGTTCACAACCAACATTATTGCCATTATTGGTTTAGCAACTGCAGTATTTGCTGCGCTGATCGCTTTAACACAAACAGATATTAAAAAGGTATTGGCTTATTCAACCGTATCTCAATTGGGTTATATGTTCCTGGGTTTGGGCGTTGGCGCTTACACCGGTTCATTCTTCCACGTTATTACACACGCATTCTTTAAAGCCTTATTATTCCTGGGTGCAGGTTCTGTAATCCACGCGGTAAGCGGCGAGCAGGATATGCGTAAAATGGGTGGCCTTTACAAGAAATTGCCGATTACTTTCTGGACAATGTTATTAGGTACTATCGCTATCTCTGGTATCCCTCCATTCTCGGGTTTCTTCTCTAAAGACGAAATCTTGGCGCATACTTACCAATATAGCCCGATCATGTATTTCATTGGTGTTATTACGGCGATGTTTACATCGTTCTATATGTTCCGTATGTTGTTCCTTACTTTCTTTGGTAAGTTTAGAGGTACACACGAGCAAGAGCATCATTTACATGAGTCGCCGGCAACTATTACCATTCCATTGATTGTGTTGGCTATCTTATCAGTAGTAGGTGGTTTAATTAACGTTCCTGCTATATTAGGTGGACACGAGTGGTTAGCACATTGGTTAGCTCCACTATTTGGTGCAGTTAAAGAAGCACATGAAACGGCTGGCGGTATTCCGGAAATGGGTTTAATGGCTATTTCTGTAGGCGCTGCGGTATTAGCTTTAATTTATGCTTACGTTAAATATATCAGCAAATCAGATCTTCCGGTTGCCGATACAGAAGAGCGTCCTTTACTAACTGCATTATCATACCACAAATTTTATATCGACGAATTATACGATCTAATTATTCGTAAGCCGCTTGACGCACTTTCGGTATTCTTCTATAAAGTAGTTGATAAAATGGGTATCGATGGATTAGTGAATGGCTTAGGGAGCGGTACGGTAGAAACAAGCAAAGGTTTGCGTTTACTGCAAACAGGTAATGTTGGTTTCTACATATTTATGATGGTGATAGGTATTATTGCCGTATTGTTTTACAGTTTAAAATTTTAGCCACAAGCTTTACGTATTAGAAAATGACGGTTTCTATATTACTTTTTCTACCACTTATAGCAGCACTTGCTGTGTTACTGTTCAAAAATGAAACAGCAAAACATGCAGCGCTATTCTTTTCTTTTGTTGAGCTTGCGGTAGCTGTGGTTTTCTTAACCAAGTTTGTACCCAACGCCCAAACACAATTTGCTGTCGACTATCCGTGGATGCCTAAACTCGGTATTTACTTTAGCGCCGGTATTGATGGTATCAGCATGATCATGGTATTACTCAACGTGTTGTTGATTCCTATTATCATTCTGGCTTCTTACAACCACAACTACAAAAATGCCAACGCGTTTTATGCGCTCATTTTGTTTATGCAAAGTGCCATGCTGGTTGTGTTTACCTCGTTAGATGGATTCTTATTCTATGTAAGCTGGGAAGCAGCGCTGATTCCAATTTACTTTATCTGCGCCATTTGGGGTGGTGAAAACAGGGTTAAAGTTACCATCAAGTTCTTTATCTATACGTTTGCCGGTTCGTTGTTTATGCTGTTGGCTATTATCTACCTGCATTTACAAACATCAGCCCGTACTTACGATATTCACGATTTTTATAACCTTTCGCTTACTGTTAAGCAGCAAAGCTGGGTGTTCTGGGCTTTCTTCCTGGCCTTTGCTATTAAAATGCCTGTATTCCCTTTACACACCTGGCAGCCGGATACTTATACCGAAGCGCCTACCGCAGGTACCATGCTATTAGGTGGTATTATGTTGAAGATGGGGATATACGGTGCCATCCGCTGGATGATCCCGGTTGTGCCTCTAGGCTTTGATCACTGGCAGTACATTGTGGTTGCGCTTGCAGCTATCGGTATTGTTTATGCCTCATTAATTGCCTTTAACCAAAAAGATGGTAAACGTTTAGTTGCTTACTCTTCTATTGCCCACGTTGGTTTAATTGCTGCGGGTGTTTTCGCCTGGACAATTACCGGTGTGCAGGGCGCATTATACCAAAGCTTAAACCACGGTATTAACGTGGTAGGTATGTTCTTTGTAATGGACATCATCAGCCGCAGACTTAAAACCCGCGAGCTGGACCAAATGGGTGGTATTGCTAAAGTTGCTCCGCAATTTGCAATTGCATTTTTGATCATCGTTTTAGGTACAGTTGCGTTACCATTAACCAACGGTTTTATCGGCGAGTTTTTACTGCTGAATAGCTTATACGAATACAATATCCTGTTGTGTGCATTTGGTGGCTTAACCATCATATTTGGTGCAGTATATATGTTGCGCATGTACAAAAAGGTAATGCAGGGCGAAACCAATGCATTGACTATACTTTTTACAGATATTACCGGTACCGAAAAATTGGTATTAGGCATTATCTGTGCTTTAATTTTGTTCCTGGGGGTTTATCCAAACTCGGTAATGCATTTATCTGATGCCGCAGTGCAAAACCTGGTACAATCTGTTAATGATAAAATTCTCCGTGGGGCTACAGCAGGTAATATTAAACTTTAACTGGTAACCGAACGGACTTAATAATTTAGCGAAGAAATTTAAAAATGAATACCTTAATACTGATATCTGTTCTACCTATAGTACTGTTGTATTTGGGCTTGTACAAAGCTAAAAATGCTTTACTACCGGTTACTGTTATTGGTTTGTTAGTAGCTGCCGGCCTAGCCGTTGCAGAATGGAACAGCAATGCACAGCCTATTTATCACAACATGATGCTGTTCGATCGTTTTGCGATCGCGTTTTCGGTAATCACTATCGTATCAACTGTCTTAATCGTATTACTATCGAAAGGCTTTTTCGAAAGAATCAGCGAGCATGTGGCAGAGTACTACGCTATTATGCTGTTTTCTCTGGCCGGAATTGTGGTTATGGTGTCATACTATAACTTAGTAATGTTGTTTATCGGTATTGAAATTATGTCGGTAAGCTTGTACATCTTAGCTGGTATCAGAAAGCGTGATGTGGCATCAAATGAGGCTTCATTAAAATACTTCCTGATGGGAGCTTTCTCTACAGGTTTCTTATTATTTGGTATTGCTTTATTGTACGGAGCATCAGGTTCATTCGATCTGGCTACCATCCGCGATTATACTTTAGCCCACCCACGCGATATCGACCCGATGTTTTACACCGGTATCCTAATGATTATCGTTGGTCTGTGCTTTAAATTGGGTGCTGCACCTTTCCACTTCTGGACTCCGGATGTGTACGAAGGTTCGCCATCTATTATCACTGCATTTATGTCAACCGTTGTTAAAACGGCTGGTATTGCGGCGTTCTTACGTTTATTCTCAGCTTGTTTTGCAAGCATCGCAGATTTCTGGATGCCGGTATTATTAGTGATCACCGTGGTTACTTTGTTTATCGGTAACATCACTGCTTTATATCAACACAGCTTTAAGCGTATGCTGGCTTACTCAAGTATCTCGCACGCGGGTTACCTGTTGTTCGCTATCGTGGCCTTAGGCTCAGGTTCTGCAAATTCGGTGTTTATGTATGCTACTGCATACTCTATTGCTTCTATCATCGCCTTTGGTGTGCTAATATTAGTGCAGCAGCAATCTGGCAATGAAGATTTTGAAAGCTTTAACGGTTTAGGTAAAAGCAATCCGTTCCTGGCACTGGTTTTAACTATTGCGATGCTGTCATTAGCGGGTATCCCGTTAACTGCCGGCTTTATTGGTAAGTTCTTTATGTTCTCTGGCGCACTATCGCGCCTGCATATAGGTTTGGTTATTGTGGCTGTAATTAACGCCATTATCAGCATCTACTACTACTTTAAGGTTATCATTGCTATGTATTTCCGTACTACTACAGAGCGTGCGGCTCTGGCTGTACCGGGCATTGTAGGCTTTGTATTAGGCTTTTCAGCTTTTGTAACCATATTGATTGGTATTTATCCTGGTATAATTTCAGACCTCATATAAATAGCTATACATCATTTGATATAATATTTGTAGTTTTACGAATATTGTGAATGGAAAGCTTTTGGGATCACCTGCATAATATTACCGATGCTAAATCTATCATAAGCCAGGGGGGCTTTTACCTTCTGCTTGTTGTTGTTTTTGCTGAGACTGGTTTATTTTTCGGTTTTTTTTTACCGGGAGACTACCTGTTGTTTATGGCTGGCCTATTGTGCGCCACCGGAGCTTTTGACATATCTGTTTACACGCTGGTATCATCGCTTATAGCAGCGGGCATTTTAGGCAACTATATGGGATATTGGTTTGGTTATAGAACCGGATCATTACTTTTTAATAAAGATGACTCAATCTTTTTTAAAAAGCAGTATATTGTAATGGCCGAAAAATTCTATGATAAATATGGAGGTATGGCACTAATATTGGGGAGGTTTTTCCCGATAATCAGAACTTTTGCTCCTATCTTTGCAGGTGTTGTTAAAGTGAAGTTTAAAAAATTTACTTTGTACAACATAGTTGGCAGTATAGCCTGGGTGGTAACCCTCACATTAACAGGATATTTTTTAGGTAAAAAATATCCGCAATTAAAAGATTATCTTCAGTATATTATACTGGGGTTAATTACGGTTACAACAATTCCGCTGGTTATTGCTTTTTTCAAAAAAACATTATCTAAAAACGAAACATAAATATTAAAATCACTTTTACATAATAATGAGTACACAACATCCCTGGCACCAGGTATCAACAGGCGACAACGTTCCTGAGGTAGTTAACGCAATTATTGAAATCCCTAAAGGATCAAAAGCAAAATATGAGATAGATAAAGAGTCTGGTTTATTGAAACTGGATCGCGTTTTATTTTCTTCTGTAATGTATCCGGCTAATTATGGCTTCATCCCGCAAACTTATTGCGATGATAAAGATCCCCTGGATATTTTAGTTTTATGTTCTGTTGACGTTTTCCCAATGTCTATCATCGAGGCTAAAGTTATCGGTGTAATGCACATGGTGGATAACGGCGAGCAGGATGACAAGATCATTGCGGTTGCTAAAAACGATATGTCTGTTAATTATATTAACGATTTAAATGAGTTGCCGCCACACGCAATGAAAGAGATAGTACGTTTTTTCCAGGATTATAAAAAGCTGGAGGGTAAAAACGTTACCATTGAGCATCTGCTAGGCCGACGTTACGCTCATAAAGTAATTGCTGAAAGTCTGGAATTATATACTTCGACTTTCCCCGAGTACCAACAATAATATTGAATGGACCCTGCGAATTTAGACATAAACGGTTTTTATATATTTCTTACCATATTTCTGGTCCTCCTGAACGGCTTCTTCGTGGCCGCAGAATTTGCTTTGGTGCGGGTTAGGGGTTCACAGATAGAAATACAAGCCAAGGCTGGTAGCCAGATGGCTAAAGTAGCACGGGGCATTATGCATAACCTGGATGGATACCTGGCTGCAACGCAGCTGGGTATTACCATGGCATCGCTAGGCCTTGGTTGGGCGGGCGAATCTGTAGTGGCCAATATTATGCTTAACCTGTTTAAGCTATGTGGGCTAACTATCACCTCATCTGCAATTATCAGCACAAGCCATGTGGTTGCATTTCTTACCATCACATTTCTGCACATTGTATTTGGCGAGCTTGCTCCCAAAACTTTGGCTATACAGCGTTCGGTACGTACTGCTATGGCTGTGTCGCTGCCACTCCGTTTCTTTTATGTAGTGTTTAGACCAGCGATATGGGTACTAAATAGCGTTGCCAACTTTATACTTGGCATATTTGGTATTAAAACCATACATGGTGAAGAAGCGCATCATAGCTCAGAAGAACTTCAATACATTTTAGAACAAGGTAAAGAGAGTGGTGCGATAGATTCGTCAGAGCACGAGCTTATCAAAAACGTGTTCGACTTTAACGAACGCGTGGTAAAAAATATCATGGTTCCGCGGACTAAAATTTCGGGTATTGATCTGGATACAACACCAGCCGAACTACTTGAAACTTTAATTACCGAAGGCTACTCACGTATGCCGGTTTACGATGACGTAATTGACAAGATCATTGGTATTGTACATGCAAAGGATATCTTGCCGCTGCTGGCACGTAATGAGGAAATTATCCTGAAAAATATTATCCGCAAACCATATTTTATTCCTGAAACCAAAAAGATTAATGATCTAATGGCAGAACTGCAACAGAAACGCATTCAGATAGCCATTGTACTTGATGAATTTGGTGGTACCGCCGGTATGGTTACATTGGAAGATATTGTGGAAGAACTGGTAGGCGAAATTCAGGATGAGTATGATGAAGAGAAGCCGATTGTTGAAAAAGTAAATGATCGTGAGTTTATCGTAAATGCCCTTGCACCTATTTATGATGTGAACGAGCAATTACCTCATGACTTGCCAGAGGATGGCGACTTTGATACCGTATCTGGTTGGTTAGGACATATCTTCGGTAAAATACCTGATGTGGGCGAGCAGAAAGAGGCTAACGGTTACAACATTACCGTGTTGCGCAAATCAGACCAAAACATTGAGTCGGTTAAGCTGGAGCTTTTGCTGAATGAAGAAGATACAGTAGATATCCACTAAAATCTGATGTGTTATGCATTTGTTCTACACGCCCGATCTGATTGCCGGTCAATCCCATTACCAGTTAAACGAGGAAGAAAGTAAGCATTGCATCCGTGTGCTTCGTTTAGAGAAAGATGCCGAGGTACAACTGATTGATGGTAAAGGCGGCCTATATACCGCAATCATAGAAGATCCACACCCAAAGCGTACCCTGTTGCGTATGGAGTCGGCTGTGCAGGAATATCAAAAACGCAATCACTACCTGCACATTGCAGTTGCTCCCACTAAAAATATAGAACGGATTGAGTGGTTTTTGGAGAAGGCCACTGAGATTGGTATCGATGAAATTTCATTGATTATTTGTCAACGATCTGAACGTAAAGAAACCAAGGTTGATCGTTTAAACAAGATCATTACTTCGGCTATTAAACAATCACTAAAGGCCTATCATCCCATATTAAACGAGGCTGTTCCGTTTGCTAAATTCTTGTCTAAGCCATTTGACGGTCAAAAGTTCATTGCCCATTGCGAACCGGGAGAGAAGATCGACCTTAAATCTGCCATTGAACCTAACGGCCGTTATTTGATAATGATTGGTCCCGAAGGTGATTTTACACCCCACGAAATAGACGAAGCTTTTAAAAGTGATTTTAAAGCCATAACTTTAGGAGATAGCAGGCTGCGTACAGAAACTGCCGCCCTTGAAGCCTGCTTTGAAATTAACTTTTTAAATCGCTGATGAGATTCAAAATAAGCGTTGTAGCTTTAGGCCTTTGCCTGTTGATATGCGGCTTTACAAAGCCTGCCTATAAGCTTGCCCGCCTAAAGTATAATGGTGGCGGCGATTGGTATGGAGATCGTACTGCGCTAACTAACCTCATTAAATTTTGCAACGGTAACCTGCACACCAATTTTGATGCAGAGGAAGAAACTGTAGAAGCCGGCAGCGCCGAGCTTTTTAACTATCCCTATATTTTTGCCACCGGCCACGGTAATATTGTTTTCTCTGATCAGGAAGCACGCAACTTGCGGAAGTATTTAACAGGTGGCGGTTTCCTGCACATATGCGATAATTACGGCTTTGACCAGTTTATCCGCCCGCAGATGAAAAAGGTTTTCCCCGAATTAGATTTTGTGGAGTTACCGCTCAATCATCCCATCTATCATCAAAAATATGAGTTTGCCAATGGCTTACCCAAGATCCATGAACATAATGCCAAACGCCCGCAAGGTTTCGGGTTGATATATAAAGGCCGGCTTGTGTGTTTTTACGACTATGAGTGCGATTTAGGCAACGGCTGGGAGGATTATGGCACTTACGCCGGCGATGCGCAGGAGACGCGCTTAAAAGCCCTTAAAATGGGAGCTAACTTAGTACAATACGCTTTAATACAATAAGTATGTATGAAATAAAGGTAAATGGTAAGCATGACTTGTCTGTATCCCGCAAAGATGGAAAACTGGCAATTAATGATCAGTTAGTTGCCGTTGATATTGCTTCGGTTGGTACGTCTCAATTTCATGTACTGCATAATCAGCAATCATACAATGTTGAAGTAGTGGATTTTGACGCTACCGCGAAAACTGCCGAGATAAAAGTGAATGGTAATACTTATAGCATTACCTCTAAAGATCAATTTGATATTCTATTAGAGCAACTAGGCTTCAATCATTTAAATGCTGGTTCCATTAGTGATCTAAAAGCACCGATGCCAGGCATGGTACTCAAAGTATTTGTGAAAGAAGGTGACGCTATACAAAAAGGAGAAAACCTGTTTGTACTGGAAGCTATGAAGATGGAGAACATAATTAAAGCCCCGGCAGATGCTACGGTTAAAGCTGTTAAAATTAAGGCTGGGGATAAGGTTGAAAAGGGGCAGGTGTTGATTACTTTCTAATATAAAGACTACTTTTAAATATAGCTCGCCCTCGCAATGTGGCGTGTTGGAGGCGATCTTTAAATTTGCCATAAAACAATAAAGGCCTTTCATTGAAAGGCCTTTATTGTTTTATAAGGGTATAGCTTATTTAGCTTTTGCTTTATAAGGTTTTGGTTTGCGCTCAACAAAGTGAGGGCGGCTGTCCGGGTGAATTTCTGTTGCACCAACCATGGTCATTGCGCAACGGAAACCAACTTCGGCACTGGCATCATCCTGATCCATAAAGCGACGGGTAGCTGGGTTTAACCACATTGCCCTGTCATTCCATGAACCACCTTTGTAAACCTTAGAGTGGTCATTTACTAACGTTGTAACACCATACAATACAGTGCTTGTAGAATCTTCGAAACCACGTTGATCTGCAGTATAAGGTTTACCACCAGCTTTAATAACATCGTTTGGAGTAGCACCCGCTGGAAGAGCTGCGGTCGGTGCGCCTGCTACAGCCGGAGCTGCTGCGATACCTGCCGGCAGTGCTGCACCATTTGCAGGTACTGCGTTGGCGTTGTTAACTGTTGCTGCTTGTTGTTGTGCTACAGTAAGCTCGCTCCATTTTTGTTTCTTAGCAGCTTTTGCCGGATCTTTAATAGGGCGACCGTATTTATCTTTGGCTAGTAAACCTTTTTCGGGATCAGCCATACGTTTGTCTTTATACTCGTTACCACGGAAAGGGTTAAAATCGTCAACATCTTCAAATGATAACTGACGATAAGTATCGGCAGTCCACTCGTTAACGTTACCTGCCATGTTAAACAAACCAAAATCATTTGGTACGTATGATCTTACAGGTGCAGTGATATCGGCTTTATCATTTAAGTAACCGCCAACACCCATGTTATCACCATCGCCACGTTTAAAGTTGGCAAGCATTAAGCCACGGGTCCTCTTTTTAGGAGAGCGTACGCCCATGCCGTTCCAAGGGTACATCTTACCATCGGTAATATTTTCATTTTCAGTATTACCAACCAAGCCTAAAGCCGCATATTCCCACTCAGCTTCTGACGGTAAGCGGTAGCCTTGTTTCAGGATACCATCTTCCATACCTACAGTACGTGTTGGTTTACCTTTTTTACCATCTGTAGCTTTAGCGTTAGGGTTAAGGTCGGCCATCATATGTTTACCATCAATGCCCGGGCCTTTAATTTGTCCGTTTAAATAAATATCAGTGTTAAATGGTTCTTTGCTTCCGCCTGCTGGTGCAGCAGCTGCAGCGCCTTTTTTACCACTGCCACCTGTAGCTGCATCTTTCCATGTAGCTAATTGGCCAGATTCGCGCAGAATGTTTTCATTCATGCGGTCTGTACGCCAGGTGCAATATTCTTGTGCCTGATCCCAGGTAACACCCACAACCGGGTAATCTTGAAATGCAGGGTGTCTTAAATAATTATCAACGTAAGGTTCGTTGTATGAAAGTGGTTTACGCCATACCAAAGTATCTGGTAGTGCATTGTAATATAGCTCTCTGTCGCCAGGGTAATTAATGTTTAACCAGTGTAAATATTCTAACCAGTCAACGTTGGCAACTTCGGTATCATCCATGTAAAAAGAAGGGACGGTAACACGGCGGCGGATATTATTGTAGTCGAAACTAACGTCCTGATCGGCACTGCCTCCCAAAACAAAAGTTCCACCTTCAATCGGTACTAAACCTGGACCCGGGGCAGGGTGGGTTTTCTTAAATACCTGGAATCCACCATTGTATTTGTCATTGTATTTCATACCGGTCTTTGCAGACTGTGGATGCTTGCTACAACTTGCCAGCATGCCCCCCAGTCCCAATATCACCAAAGCGAACCGGGTAAAATTTCTATTCATATTGTACATGTAGTTTTTCAGAATGTAAATATAATTATTTTTTAAATATCTATTTAGCAAAATCATTGACATACGTTCAAAAAAGAAGTCTTCTCATTGAGCTTTTTACGTTAAAATACGAGTTGAGTTACAATTATTTATGTAAAAGTGATGTAATAACTTTTTTTAGTTATTGTTAAACTGATGGAATAACAATAATATTGTCTTAAATAGGTCAAAAACTATACTAAACTTTGAAGACACTTTCCTTATTTAATTTAAGAGGTATCACATTAATTATAAGTGTTTTATTTCCAACCCTCGTATTCTCTCAAGTTGTCGGTCCCGGAGGCACAAATACCAATGGCAGTAATACGTCGGCAATTATAACTGGCGTTCCTTTTTTAAATATATCACCCGATTCAAGATCCGGCGCAATCGGAGAGGCTGGAGTGGCATTATCGCCAGATGTAAATGCCAATTTTTGGAATCCATCCAAGCTTGCCTTTTTAGAAAACGAAAATAGTTTAGCAATTTCTTACAGCCCCTGGTTGCGCAAACTGGTGCCGGATGTTAGCCTGTCGTACCTGTCTTATGCACATAAAGTGGATGATAGAAATACCATTGGCGCTTCACTTCGGTACTTTAACCTTGGCTCTATCCAATTGGTTGACGCTAACCAAACGGATATGGGCACCTACACCCCGAATGAGTTTTCGCTCGATGGCTCTTTTGCCCGTAAATTTGGCAAAGAGTTTTCATTAGGGCTAACCATGCGTTATATACACTCCAGTTTATATAATGGTACATTTTCGGCAGGGCAGCAAACTAAAGCAGTAAACGATATTGGTGCCGATGTTTCGGCATTTTACCAGCATCCGGGCGAATTGTTTGGTAAGCCATCACTCTTTGCATTTGGGGTAGATATTTCTAACATCGGCCCAAAAATCAGCTATACTTCTGGCGGGCAGAATTACTATTTGCCAACTAACCTTAAAATAGGAGCGGCCAATACTTTAAATATTGATGAATATAGCCAGATTACTTTGACACTTGATGTTAATAAGCTATTGGTGCCAACCACCAGATATGATGACAGCCACAATATAACATCGGGTGATAAATCTGTACCCGCAGCTATATTTGGTTCTTTTAGCGATGCGCCTGGAGGCTTTAGCGAAGAGATGAAAGAGATTAGTTATTCGCCGGGTTTGGAGTACTGGTATAATAAGCAGTTTGCTTTGCGTGCAGGTTACTTTTATGAAAACCCAAGCAAGGGAGATAGGCAATACCTAACCTTGGGCACAGGCCTTAAATACGATATTTTTGATATTGATTTATCATACATTGCCGCCAGCCAGCAAAAAAGTCCTTTGGCTAATACTTTGCGTTTTTCGGTATTAATCAATTTTCAATCGGGTAAACCAAAAACCAAATGAGTAAGATTCGTGTAGGGTTTGGGTTTGATGTACATCAACTCAAAGAAAATCATCCTTTTATTGTAGGCGGTGTTCATTTAGAACATCATTCGGGAGCCTTTGGGCATTCTGATGCCGACGTACTACTGCATGCCATTTGCGATGCCTTGTTAGGCGCAGCAAATCTGCGTGATATAGGCTATCATTTCTCTAATACGGATGAACGTTGGAGAGGTATCAGCAGCCTTGTTTTGCTCGAGCATGTTATTTTGCTGCTGCAAGAGAAAGGATGGGGTATTGGCAATATAGACGCTATGATTTGCCTGGAAGCGCCAAAGATTAACCCGCATGTGCCAGCTATGAAAATTAACATTGCCAAGGCAGCTGGTATCGATGAAGATGATATCTCTATCAAAGCCACCACCAATGAAAAGCTCGGCTTTATTGGCCGCGAAGAAGGTGTGGTAGCTTACGCTGTTTGCCTCATAGAAAAAATATAAGATTTTTCCTTAATAAGGATATAGAAAGAAACTACTACGGGATTACTCCTTCGTAGTAGTTTCTTGTTTTACGCTTACATTACCTGTACGTTTAAGTACGCCCCATCCGCTCAATTCGCCTTTTACAGCTTTACGGATAGATTTAAACAGCACGTAATACATTAGCTGACGCCAGATGAAACGTTGCGGTATAATGTAAATCAGTTTCCTGTAGTTTTCTTTTTCCATCCAAAATGCAATGGCTGCCACGATGCAATCTATTACAATAAAGGCTACATAGAAAATGAGTATTTTACCTGGTTTATCACTAAATAAGCCAATGATCATTAACAGATCTGCCAGTGGCGAAAACAATGGTAATATAATTTGGAAGATGAGGATGTTAGGCATACCCACCATACCGAAGTACTTGTACTTTTTATTAAACAGCGCATCGCGGTTTTTCCAAAAACTTTGGATAACCCCAAAACTCCAGCGGAAACGTTGTTTTAACAGGGCACCCAATTGCTCGGGAGCTTCGGTATAAGCAATGGCTTCGGCGCAGTTTTTAACAATATATCCTTGTTTTAGGATTCGCATGGTTAAGTCGCAATCTTCTGCCAGGGTATCATAGGTAAATCCGCCAGCTTTAAATATAGCTTCCTTACGGAATGCCCCGATAGCACCCGGTACCACGGTAATGCTATTCAATAAATCAAATGCGCGACGGTCCATGTTTTGGGCCGTAATGTATTCGATAGACTGCCAGCGGGTGATCATGTTGGTTTCGTTACCTACTTTTACGGTACCTGCCACTGCGCCTATTTCGTTATCGGTAAAATAGGTCATGAGGTGGAAGATGGCATCGTCCTTAAGTTGGGTATCAGCATCAATACAAACCAAAAACTCGTGACTCGAGCGTTCGATACCGAAGTTAAGTGCTGATGCTTTACCGCCGTTAGGTTTGGTTAATACTTTAACCAGTGGGTGGTTACCATACGCGGCGTCAACCACGGCAAAGGTTGCATCTTTCGATCCGTCATCAACAAATATGATTTCCAGTAAAGGGTAGTCGAGCTTTAATAAACTTTCGATCGTTTTTATGGCCGTAACCTCTTCGTTATAGGCGGGTACAATAATACTTACCGGTTGCAGGTTTGGATTAGCCAAACGCGCTGGGGTTGATTTCTTGTCTTCGAAATATTGTCTTAGTGCCAGCACCCCAATCATTACGATACGGCCGATGGCTAAGAATATTGCCGAATAGAACAAGTACAAGATAAACCAGTTACCTAAAAAGTAACCCACGATAAACATGTTATATAAACTACCGGTGATACCGCTGTTGGCATCATCTCTAATAGGCGGCATTAAATCGTCTTTGCTTTTGTGCAGTACATCGGCAATGGTGGTAAATTGGTAGCCGTGCGATTTAAAGTAGTGAATAATCTCAGGTAATGCCTTTACGGTTTCTTCACGGGTATCGCCACCTGCATCATGCAATAATATCATAGAACCCTTATCGTGATAACGAATGGTGCGGGCTAAAATACTGTCGGCTGTTACGCCAGGCTGCCAATCCCAAGGGTCGATAGATTCGCCGATGTTGATATAGTTTTGCCTGCGGCTTTCTGCAACCGGGATAACCTCGGCCAGGGTGGTCGGCTCGGCATCGGCATTAAATGGCGGGCGGAACAGAATAGTACTTCGGCCGGTAACCGATTCAATTAAGCGGCGTGTAGCGTTAAGTTCCAGATTTACACGTTGGATACTAACAGTAGAAATATCTGGGTGGAAGAAGGTGTGGTTACCAATTTCATATCCCTCATCGTACTCACGTTTTAGGATCTGAATATTTTTTTCGGCCATTACACCTACCACAAAGAATGCGGCGGGTACGTTTTCTTTCTTTAAAATATCGAGGATACGTGGCGTATAGTCTGGATCTGGACCATCGTCAAAGGTTAAAACAACTTTTTTAGGTGCATAACCATAACGGCGGATCACGTATTTGGTAGGCAGCTTAATGTAATTCTGGTTAGTGATTACAAAACTGGTAGTATCCATTTTAACATCAATCAACCCGGTTTTTGGCGTGGTGATTAAATCCAGTACTTCGCCATCGCCATCGTAATCAATCTTGTCATTTAAACCAACAGTGGTTAAGCGTTTAACATCGATACCGGTTTTACGCAAAGAGTCAATAGATAAGTTTTTCTGGAAGAAGGTCCACAAGCGCGGATCTTCAGCACCCAATCGCCAAAGCGCAACCCCACCGGTAGCCCAGTCATCCGCCATGCGGATCACGTTAAAGTTGGTGGCCGCATCGGTAAAGTAAATGCTGTGCTCAAGGCTGTCTTTATCAAAGTACTGGTAATGCAGATTGGCAGATGTTGGATCATAAATGATCTTCTTTCCATTTTCTTGCGCCGTACTGATAGCCTGTTGGTAACCTATTGATTTACCTATGCTATTCTCCGGCCAATCGTAACCACCACCTGCAACGGTAAGGATAACCTTTTCGCTGGGCACAATGGCACAAACCCTATCTAAAATTTCTTCTACCCAACGTTGGTTTGAGATATCGCCTGCATTACTTTGTTCGTTATGCTGATCGAGTGCCATAACAAACAAAAAGTCGTTGAACTTTTGAAGTTTTTTAAGATCGTACTGCTCATCATCGGGGATAACATTTTGCGTAACCAAGAAACCCTGTGCATGGAGAGTGTTGTAAATCGCTTGTTCAAAAGCGTTATACTCTGGCGTATTACGATTTTGTATATCATCAAAAGCAAGGTTAATTCCTTTAAGTTTATACTTATTAAGTTGTTTAACAATGCTGTTTATAAATGTAGCACGTGCTTGCTTGTTTTTAGAGATGCGGATAACATCTTCCCGGTCAAACGCACCGCTGGCATTATTAAAGTTAATGTAGTTGGTGATGGAAACCAGGATAGGTTTATGGTACTTTTTGTTAAGGTTTAACAAGCCGGTATCCATCTTAGCAGTAATGGTATCTGCGTTGGGAGTAATGGTAAAGCCTTCGCTCACCACCATATCCAGTTTAGCTATATGGTCTTGCAAAGAGTTATAGGCCTGTGGTTCCCAGGGGCGGTAAAAACCGGCGTTAATACGATCTTTATTGTTAGGATGTTTAAGCTGATGCTGCCTGCGAGCCTTGGCCATGGCCTGTATCTGGGCCTTCTCTATCTTAAAGTCTTTAAACTTTTTAGATTTTTTAAGTTGATCTAATTCTTCCTTGCTGAACTTTTTGGCTGCAGGGGCTAAATTTGGAAGATTTGGATACTGTTTAGAAGTTATAGTTATAGCTGCAGCAACAACTGCACTGGCAAGTACTATAATAATTACGCGGCTTAACCATTTAAATCGGTTCCAGCGTTTTGGGGTATCGGATTGAAATATTTGCTTATGAGCCATTAATTGGATAAACTTTAAACAAAATTAAAAGTTTTGCCATGAAGGTGTATGGACAAAAAAGTAGTGTAATATACAGCTTATTCTGGTTTGATATTGGAAAAATCCACTCCGCATTTACAGTTTGAACCGCAGCCTTTTTTAGCCGAAAAACTTCTATAAATAAGTCTGCCCACATAAAACAGCGCCGAAGCAAAAAGTAAAGCTATGATGATTGTCTGAATCATGGTACAAAAATACAATTATATTAGTTACGTAAATAGTGTTAAGATATTATTATCAACAGAAATGAATTTACGATAAATGACCAAAGGGCGAGAAATTAAAATAGCTATACTGGATTTATATAACGGCATAGCAAACCAGGCTATACGGAGCTTTGAAGATATACTGGATCAGTATAGTGTTAAACATGCTGTCAAACTCAATTTGGAAGTTTTTAATGTGCGGGAGCGCAATGAGGTTCCCGGTACTGATTTTGATATCTATATATCAAGCGGCGGCCCAGGCAATCCATTTACAGCAAATGAAGAATGGGATAAAAATTATTTTAAGCTGATTGACGATTTGGCCGAACATAATGCATCAGACGCGAAGAATAAAAAGCATGTACTGTTTATTTGCCATTCCTTTCAACTGATGTGCCGCCGGTTTCATTTGGGCGAAGTTTCATTGCGCAATATGCCATCATTTGGTGTTTTACCCGTAAATGTGGTAAATGACGGAGAAAATGATCATCTGTTTAAAGGCATGCCCAATCCTTTTTACGCTGTTGATTCGCGCAGCTGGCAAGTAGTGAATGCAGATATGGAGGCGTTTGCTAAGCTGGGTGCTAAAATATTGGCGATAGAACAAGAGCGAACTAATGATAGTTTACCACGAGCTTTAATGGCAATTCGATTTAATGAATATTTTATAGGTACGCAGTTTCACCCGGAGTTTGGCCCGAAGGTGATGCGGAAGCGTTTATTGATGGAGGATAATAAACGGGATGTAATTAACGAGTGGGGCGAAGCAGGGTATCAAAAAATGCTGGATCGGTTGGATGATGCCGATAAGCTGATTTTTACTTTTAATACTATAATTCCAAATTTTTTGGATGAGGCGATATTGCGTAACACACCCCATTGAACGTTGTTTCAAATTGCAGTATCTGTGTTTCCCATCTCGAAAGGGGAATTATTGCGCAGTACTTTTTGATAACTTAATATGGTGTGTGTGCTTCCTGTACTCAACTGCCCCTAAAAGCATAATCATAATATAGAAGTAACACATCCTTAACGCCTAAGAAGCCTTTATGGCAGCAAATTACACATCTGACACTGCAATTACTTGTTAATGCTTTAAAATGCAATAAATTAAGCGTACCTTTGCGCAAAATACAAGAGGCATATTTCATGCAAAATCAAATTCGTAACATAGCTATTATAGCACACGTTGACCACGGTAAAACTACATTGGTTGACAAAATTCTGCACAGCTGCGAGATTTTCCGCGACGGGCAGGAAACCGGAGAGTTAATCCTGGATAACAATGACCTGGAACGTGAGCGTGGTATCACCATCGTTTCAAAAAACGTTTCGGTTAGATATAAAGATGTAAAAATCAACATTATTGATACCCCTGGTCACGCCGATTTTGGTGGTGAGGTTGAGCGTGTATTGAAAATGGCTGATGGTGTATTATTACTTTGCGATGCTTTTGAAGGCGCTATGCCTCAAACACGTTTTGTAACTCAAAAGGCTTTGGCTTTAGGCTTAAAACCAATTGTAGTTGTAAACAAAGTAGATAAAGAAAACTGTCGCCCGGAAGAGGTTTATGAGCAAATCTTTGAATTGTTCTTTAACCTTGAGGCTACTGAAGACCAATTAGATTTCCCGGTTATTTACGGTTCATCTAAACAAGGTTGGATGAGCACAGACTACAAACAACCTACAACTGATATCTTCCCGTTAATGGATGCTATTTTGGCAAACATTCCACCGGCTCCTATCAGCGAAGGTACATTGCAAATGCAGATCACTTCGTTAGATTATTCATCTTTCGTAGGTCGTATCGCAATCGGTCGTGTTGCCCGTGGTACTATCAAAGAAGGCCAACCGGTATCTTTGGTAAAACGCGATGGTACAATCCAAAAATCAAGAATTAAAGAACTTTATACTTTCGAAGGTTTAGGTAAAGTTAAAGCTACCGAAGTTAGCTCTGGCGATATCTGTGCTGTTGTTGGTATCGATGGTTTCGATATCGGTGATACGATTGCAGATTTCGAAAAACCAGAACAACTGGAAGTTATCCATATCGACGAGCCTACAATGAACATGCTGTTTACCATTAACACTTCACCGTTTTTTGGTAAAGAAGGCAAGTTTGTAACTTCACGTCACTTACGTGATCGTTTATACAAAGAGATGGAGAAAAACTTAGCGTTGAAAATCGTTGAGACAGAATCTCCGGACTCTTACTTGGTATACGGTCGTGGTATCCTTCACTTATCTGTATTGATAGAGACCATGCGTCGCGAAGGTTATGAGTTGCAGGTAGGCCAGCCACAAGTTATCGTTAAAGAAATTGACGGTGTTAAATGCGAGCCGGTTGAGGTTTTAACTGTAGATGTACCTGGTGATGTTGCCGGTAAAGTAATTGAACTGGTAACTCAACGTAAAGGTGATTTATTAGTAATGGAGCCAAAAGGCGACTTACAACACTTAGAGTTTGAGATCCCTGCACGTGGTATCATCGGTTTACGTAACAACGTATTAACTGCTACCGGTGGCGAGGCTATCATGGCTCACCGTTTCAAAGCTTACGAGCCTTGGAAAGGTCAGATCCCTGGTCGTTCAAACGGTGTATTGGTATCAATGGATACTGGTAAAACTACTGCTTTCGCTATCGATAAATTACAAGATCGTGGTCGTTTCCACATCGATCCGGGAGTTGATATCTACGAAGGTCAGATCTTGGGCGAGCACATCCGTGATAACGACTTGGTTATTAACTTAACTAAAGGTAAACAGTTGACCAACATGCGTGCTTCTGGTAGTGATACCAACGTACGTATAGCACCTGCTATCAAGTTTTCATTAGAAGAATCAATGGAGTATATCCAGGCAGATGAATACATTGAGGTAACACCACAAAGTATCCGTATGCGTAAGATCTTCTTAAACGAGAACGAAAGAAAGATCAACGCTAAAAAGTTTGTGAATCAATAATCGATCACAAAAGCATATAATGAAAGAGCCTTCTGTTTACAGAAGGCTCTTTTTGTTTTATCAGGAATATTGCTGTTTGCTGTGAATACAGCACTTAGCTTTACTTTGTACTATATATTAAGGTCCTCGGTGTTTTGTAAACCAGTTCGTAACCTTTGCTGTTGAGGAAACTGTGTACCTCTGATGCATCTACTTTGCCGGCTACGCTATCCACGTCTTCAACCAAAACAAATTGGGGACGGTATTTTTCCCAATTGTTTGATTCCAGTAATTGCAGATCTAAACCGGCTACGTCGATATTCATAAAATCAATAGGTGGGCCTGCAGAAAGGTGCTCATCTAAGATCTGCGCCAGCGGAAAAATATCTACTTCGGCAGTCTCAACAATTGGTGCGCCGTAGCTTTCGGCAACCTGCTCGTCGAATGTATTAAGGGCCGAATCTTCGAAACAATATAAAGTTCGTTTATCGCGCTGCGCGCCAATACCGATGGCCAGGTTAATATCACGGTCGCGGTGTTGATGAAATAGCTTAATAGCCGCCGGGGTAGGCTCAATGTTGATGCCCTGCCAGCCAGCATCGTAAAAATAGGCTGTGTTTGAAAATCGGAAGGGATGATGCGCGCCGATATCTATAAAGAAACCTTTATAGAGTGACTGGTCAGTCGCGCCTTCTGCCAGTAAAGAACGCAGCAGCATATCCTCGCCATCCTGCGAGTAGGAGTGGAATGGTTTAAAGTCCGGGTCGGTATGTATGTTATCTTCCAGGTGTGGCATGTTTGTAATGTTGTTTTAGCGTATGCTTTAGGCAAATAACGTAAATTATTGAACATGTTTAAGGCCTTATTTGCCATTCGTAATCAATAAGCTGATGTAAAATGTACTATCTATACATTTTTATACCTTTGCCATCTACAATATGCGCATACCCAGTATACCAGGATTTGATCAGCAAGCTTTAGAAAAGTATTTTAAAAATACAGGATGGCTCTTTATAGGTCGTATTGGTAGCCTAGCTATTAAAATGGCGGTGAGTGTGTTGCTGGCTAATTACCTGGGCAGCGGCAACAACGGTATCCTTAATGGTGGTAACGTTTATATCTATTTTTTCTCTTCTATTGCCGCTTTAGGGCTCGATCAGTTTGTGGTTAAAGAGCTGCACCAGCATCCCGAGAACAGGGATACTATTCTGGGTACATCTTTCTTGATGAAAGTAATGGCAGGGTTGATCTGTATCCCGCTCATATTTATTGCCTATCATATTTATCCGGCTAAAGGCACACCTTATGGTTATGTGCTTATTTTATCATTTACTGGGGTTACGCAAGCTTTTAATGTTATCGATTCTTATTTCCAGGCGCAGGTAAGGTCTAAATATATTATGCAGGTGCAGGTGATTGGTAACCTAATCTCGGCCGCTATAAAAATCACGCTCATTTGCCTCAAAATGCCATTAGTGTATTTTGTATACACTTACCTGTTTGATATTGTACTGTTGTCGGTGGGCTATTTTTTTACCTACCAAAGCCACGGGCAAAACATTTTCAACTGGAATTTTAAAGGGAAGCTGGCCATTAAGTTGCTCAATTACTCCTGGCCTTTAATAATATCGGGCATTATGGTTACGCTTTATATGAAGATAGACCAGCTGATGCTGCAAAACATGGTTGGCATTAAAGAGGCCGGTGCATACGCTACTGTTGCCCAACTAAGCGAGGCCTGGAACTTCATTCCTTTAATAATCGTTTCCTCCCTTTTTCCAGCCATTTTGAATGCCCGCCGGGATGATATGAACCGCTACAAGAAACGGGTTCAGGATTTATATGATCTGATGGTTTACCTAAGCTTGCCGGTTGCTGTTGTGATTACTTTTGCCGCGCCGCTTATTTATAAGATCTATAAACCCGAGTATGCTTATGCAGCACCTACGCTTTCTGTGCACATCTGGTCGGGCGTGTTTGTGTTTTTGGGAGTAGCCAGCAGTCAGCAGTTAATCACCGAAAACTTTAATAAACTTACTTTTATCCGTACAGGCTTTGGTGCGATTGTAAACATTGTATTGAACCTGTTGTTGATACCCACAATGGGGATGATGGGCGCGGCTATTGCCACATTAATAGCTTACGCCAGTTCAACATTTTTTGTATTGGTTATACCAAAAACAAATAAACAGGGTTTAATGATGTTAAAATCATTATTCTTAATTTCACTTTTTCAAAAAATAGTAAAACGTTGAGTACTATATCCAGACTTCTGAACTTGGTTTCGCAGCCAGACCGGTTAAAATCTATATTATCTTTTAATGACAAAGGCTATCTTAATGAAATAGGCTGGTTCAAATCTTTCGATACCAAAAAGCCTGTTGATGGCAGCGGCAACCCAATACCATGGGTTACCTATAGCTTCATTGATTTTATTAAAACCAGGATTAACAAGCAACTCGCTATTTTCGAATACGGCTCTGGTAACTCTACCATGTTTTATGCTAAATATGCGGGCATTGTTGTTTCGGTTGAGCATGATAAAGGATGGTATGATACCATGTCTAAAGATCGCCCGGCTAATTCTGAAATTATATTCTGCGAGTTAGAGAAGGATGGCGACTACTGCCGTGTGCCAATTAAACTGCAAGAAAAATTCGACATTATTATTGTTGATGGCCGCGACCGTGTAAATTGCTGCAAGCAGGCTGTTGATGCCTTAACGCCAAATGGTGTTATTGTACTGGATGACTCTGAACGCGATTTCTACAAACTAGGTGTCGACTTTTTGCTAAGCAAAGGCTTTAAACATATCCCTTTCAGCGGTATTCCTCCGGGCTTGTTCTACCTAAAATCAACATCTGTTTTTTATAAGGCTGATAACTGCCTGGGTATATAATTGATATCTGATTTTACGATAACATAAGGCATTTTGCAAAATCTGGCCCCTATTGCGCTATTTGTTTATAATCGCCCAGACCATACCCGGCGGACGATAAGCTACCTGCAACAAAATTTGCTGGCTGAGGAATCGCGCCTCTACATTTTTTCTGACGCGGCTAAAACCCCAGCCGATGAAGGCAATGTAGAAGAGGTTAGAAATTTGCTCAATACCGTAACCGGCTTTAAGGCGGTAACCATTGTTAAGCGTAAAGAAAACATGGGGCTAGCGGCATCTATCATCAGCGGGGTTACGCAGTTGGCAGATAGCTACGGAAAGGTGATTGTGTTTGAGGACGACCTGCTTTCATCACCCTATACACTACAGTACTTTAACGAGTCGTTGCAGCGTTACGAGAAAGATGAGCAGGTAATGCATGTCGGTGCTTATATGTACGATCTGAAGGAAGATAAGTTGCCCCCAGCCTTCTTTTACCGCGCCGCTACCAGCTGGGGCTGGGCAACCTGGGCTCGTGCCTGGAAAAACTTTGAGCCCGACGTTGATAAACTGATGGCCCAGTTTGATGCCAAAAAGATCCATGAGTTTTCGATAGAAGGCACCATGAACTTTTGGAAACAGATGCAGCAATTTAAAGCAGGCAAAAATAACTCTTGGGCTATCCGCTGGTATGCCTCGATATTTTTAAAGGGTGGGCTAACGCTTAATCTATCGCAATCCCTTATCCAAAACATTGGGCACGATGGCACGGGGGTGCACTCTAACAATGAGGATATGTACCAGGTAAATATTTCGCGCAAGCCGGTAAAAGGTTTCCCGCTTGAGATAAAGGAAAGCAAGATAGCTTATGAGGCCATCAGGCACTTTTTAAAGAACCGCAAGGGTACGTTAATGCAACGTGCTGTTCGCTTTATTAGACAACGCTTTAATGTCTGAATCAGGATTTTTCGTCTTTTAGTTTTATTTTTAATCGGCACTCAAGAGGGCTTCGCCGTTTTCAGAAATTAGAGAATGGATATAATTATTTTAATATTCGCTTTAGAATAGATTCTGTTAATTTAAAAATTCAGTAAATTCTGATCTGGATTACTTAGTCGCTGTAAGTACAATATAAGGCGACATCAACTTACTCTCTACCGGAATGATCTTGGTTGCTACTTTGCCCGTTAACCAAAGCAGCTTAAAGAAAGCCTTAACAGATGTTGGTTGCTGATCCTTGTTTTCCAGCCAGATAGAATACCCGCCGTAATAATAACTCTTTACATCTTTTAAGCCAAGAGCTTTGCAACAATTTGCCAGTAATTGCGGATCCATGCTGCTGATGTTGTGCTTGCTGTAATTATCAGCATCGTACTTGCGTTGTACCCAGCCGTTAACACCTGTAAAATTGGGCAGCGTAATAAACAGGGTGCCGCCCGGTTTTAAGAAGTTAACGTGGCGGGCTATAATATCTTTGGTATCGTTAAAGTGCTCAATTAATCCGGCTGATAGCACCAAATCATATTTTTCTTCTGATGCGTATTTGAATAGATCACCCTCTATAACTTTGATGTCTTTTTCGGCTAGATCGTTGGCAGCTAAAACTTCGTTAAGCACGGGTTTGTGAACATAAAAATCAAACAGGGAAGCATCAACACCAAAATACTTTTTCAAAAAAATAGCATAATATCCGGGGAAGCCCCCTAGTTCAATCGCCGTTTTTATTTTGTTGTTATCTATTACGCTTTTTAACAGCTTATGGAAGGTATAAGTAGCAGGCACTTTAAAGGCAAGTCCTTTTTTTGATTCCCAGTAGTTTGCCCAAAAATTACGGTCTGTTAATTCATTGCTCATCGGGCACAAAGAAAATGAAAAAAATTAAAGGGTGGATATTTAAGCTGTTTAATTATTGCAACGATCTTATCTCAGAATACAAACATAGCCCGAAATTGGGCGATCGCCCGTGTTAAGATCGATGAGGTAATAATAAGAACCCACGGGCAATGGTTTCGATTTAAAGGTGCCATCCCATGGTTTTGTGTAACCAGTTGATTGAAAAACCAACACGCCGTACCTGTTATAGATCTTTACGCTACAATTGGGGAAGTTAACCAGTTTAGGAACAGTCCATGTATCGTTAAAACCATCGCCATTGGGAGTAAATACATTGGCATAAACATCCGGCCGGGGCACAACATTAACAGTAACGCTGGCATCAGCCGTGCAGCCCGCTACTGTAGTGGTTGTCAATTTGTAAGTAGTAGTTTCGCTGGGGCTTGCAATTGGATTAGCAATGCCGGGATTGCTTAACCCTGTTGTGGGGCTCCAAGAGTAACCGCTAACAGAACTGTTAGTAACAGGATCAAACTGAACACTTTGCCCCGGATAAATTGTGTAACTGCTATTAGCAAAATGAACCTCGGGCAGCGGTATCATATTAACTGTGAAAGGATAACTGGTTACCGGCGCGTAGCAATAGGTTGCGCCTGTTACGGTACAGGTTACTTTGTCGCCATTTTTAAGTTTGTCGCTTGTGTAAAGGAGTGTATTGTCGCCTGTAATCGTATTTCCGCCATCAAACTTGCCATTAATAAGCCATTTATAAATAGGGAGGTCACCAACGTTTTGGGGCGTTACTGTAAATGTTATGGTGGCGCCTGTACATACAATTGGCGTTAGTGTACTCACCGTTAATACCGGGTGCAGGGTTGGATTAACCACAATATGAAATGTTTGGGGCGTTCCCATACAGTCGCCAACCGGGGTTACAGTTATATTAGCCCAAAGGGGCTCGGTGCCGGAATTTCTGCCATAAAAGGATGGGATATCACCAGTGCCGCTAGCAGAAAGGCCAATAGCCGGGTTATCATTTACCCATGGGTAGCTTTTGCCAGTTGTTTCGTCGCTTCTGCCTTTGAAAATAATTTTAGTAGTTGCTGTGTTGTTACAGATGGTTTGGTTGTTTACAAGTACATCGGGCAAAGGAGTTTGAGTGCCCATTATTCCGCCAAAGTATATTGTCTTTATGGGGAGGCCATCTGTTTTATCTTGCACAATTGCTGGTAAATCGGGGTGAATATTATCTGCGGCCATGCGTACATAAATTGTTATTGGAGCAACTTTGCCATTAACCTGCGGCAATGTTATTGAATAACTGAAGCTACTTAGATCATCGGGGGTTGTTGTAATTTCAAATCCCCTTTGCGTAATGTACGTCACGAATGGATAGTTGCTATCATCTTGCCAGGTTACCTGCGGAACTGTTATTAGTAGATCAGAAGTTAAGTTATCCCCCGAAATTGTAAACTTTTGGTAGGTTGCAGATGCTACCTTGAAACATGTTTTAATAGTGCCGCTAAGAGGGCCCAAATTGATGGTAGGCGCGGGAATGTCTTGCGGTTTTTTAGGCTGGCTCGCACTATTATTTACTTTATTGCTATTAGAAGTATTTGGTATTAAAACAGAAAGATGATTGTACACCAATCGCTGTTGCCCATAGGCAGCATTAAAAAGTATAAGCATGAAAGTAAGCAATAATACTTTATGCATAGGGTTAGGTACTTATCGATCAGCGAGTTCCACTAAATATAAGCAAAAAGTATCACAAAAAATAAAGGGGGACTAATTGTCCCCCTCACTGTTATTTTAATTCTTTCATAATCTCACTTATGGCCCTGTCCAATTGCGGGTCATTGTTGTTTAGCCTGTCGGTAAAGCTGGTGTTCACATTGATGTCGGGTTTTACACCTTCTTTTTCAATGTCCTTACCATCGAGGGTAAAGCATCCCCAGGCTGGGATGCGATAGCTTGAACCATCAACCAAACCTTTAGCACTGGTAAAGATGATCCAGCGGTAAGTTTCTGAACCAATTATTTTGCCCAGGCCTAAAGCTTTAAAGCCGGTAGCAGTCATCTCGCCATCGCTTAGGGTTTGCTCATTAACCAATAAGATCAATGGTTTGGCTGCAGGTGTAAAGTTAGGCTGCTGTGTACGCTGGCCGCCACGATATTGCCATTTTAGGTATGGGCGTTGCGATAAAAACTTAAGTACAGCATCGTGTACGTTACCACCAGTATTGTAACGTAGATCCAAGATTAGTGCGTCTTTTCTATAAGCGTCATCAACCATATCTTCCAGAAAAGTTTCGAGGGCATCGCTACCCATATCTTTCATGTAAGCGTAGGCAATGCGGTTATTACTTTTTGTACTTACTTCTTTACGGTTGTTATCGATCCATTCATCGTACAAATCGCCTCTAAACTCCGCAGATGATTCGGGATGGATCTTTACATCTACACTTTTACCCTGGCGATCAAAAGTCATCACCAGTTCGTTATCCAATGATGGTTTGGTAAAGTAATAGTTACGGTTTTGCTTTTCGTCGACAGCAACGCCGTTAACAGCGGTTAGTTTATCACCGGGTTGTACGTTGATGTCCTTATGATCAGCTTTGCTATTTTTAATTACCGAAGCCACTTTGTAAGGCTCGTTATTATCAAAGGTGATACCTGTTTCCATAGTGCGGTAACGCAGTGTGGTACGCTCTTCTTGCCCGGCACTGTTAAAGCCTTGGTGCGACGAGTTAAGTTCGCCAAGCATATCGTTTAGCATCAGGCGCAGGTCTGCGCGGTTATTCAGGTAAGGCAGGTAATTGCTGTATTGTTGATGGATGGCCACCCAATCAACTCCGTGGAAATTACCATCGTAGTAATTCTCTTCCAGTCCGGCCCAGGCTTCGTCGAACATTTGTTTAAACTCGCCATCCAGGTTACGATCAAATTTAAGGCTGATGTCTATTTTATCGGTCTTGTTTTGGTCGAGGTTTAGTTTGTAAATATTGCCGCCTGTTAAGGTATAGTATTTATCGCCGGCGCTTACAATATCGTATCCAGCGCCATCCGCACCAGTTACTTTTTCGGTTTTGTTGGTTTCAAACGGTTCGATGGTAGTGCGGTAAAGCGCTCGTTTACCTTCGTTCTGGTCAGATTCATAGTACACAAAAGTTTTGGTGCCTTTTTGTATTACATAAGGGTTGGCCTGTGTGCCAAAGTTAGGGCTGATGCGCTCCACACGTTTCATCAGCTCGTCGGTATTGATCACAATATCTGCCGGTGGTTTAGGCGCAGGTTGTTGCGATACTGGTTTCTTATCACCGGTTTTCTTGTCTTTTTGGTCTACGGGTTTTGGATCTTCTTTTTTCTCTTCTTTAAACAAGTCGTTAAACTTATCCAGCTTAAAGGCTTCATCAAATTTTTGCAAAGGCATGCGGAAGATATGGGCATCGTGCATGCCATACGGATAAGCCGGCTCGGTGCGTGATGATGCAAAATAAATATATTTACCATCCGGCGACCAGAAAGGATCTGCCTCGGTAACACCGGTATTGGTTAGGTTAATGGTTTTGCCGGTATTGGTGTTGTAAACAAAAATATCCAGCTCGAAATTGCGATAAGCGCTATAAACTACATATTCGCCATTGGGCGAGAAGTACGGTGTGCTGTTTTGGAAGCCCCAGATCTCATCATGAACTATGGTTTTGCTTTGCAGCGTTTTCATATCTATCAATCTAACCTCGTCGCGGCCACTCAGGTAAACGCCTTGGGTGCGTGCCTTGTTAAGGGTCAGTAAGCGATTGCTGCGTTTATCGCTGGTGAGCTGTTTTTCGGTGCCTTTACCATCGGCAGCAATGGTGTACCAGTTTACATAACCACCAAGCGTTTGGTTAAATATTAATGTACGATTATCTGCCAGCCACTTTACCTCGGTAACGCGTTCGGCATTACCATGCTCTATATGTTGAGTAAATTTACCATCTACATCGCTTACAAATAATTCTCCGCGCGATACAAATGCCAGTTTCTTACCATCTGGTGAGGCATCCATGGCTTCGATATGCCCGGCAACATCAAACTCCTGCTGTTTAGGTAGTACGTTATTTCTGTAGATGGTAAAGTTGAGTTTCTGTGTTTGTTTAGAAGCCACATCATACACGTACAGCTGATAATCTTTCTCGAATGCAACTTTTGCACCATTAGCGCTTACATAAGGGCGTTTGATGGATGTTTTAAAATTAGTTAACGGGGTTTTGGTACCGTTGTTAAAGGTGTACAAGTTATACTCGCCATTGGCCTCGTCTGATACGAAATAGATATCGCCTTTTTGATCAAGCGTAGCCCAAAAATCTTTACCTATCCAATTAGTGTATTGTTTATAGGCTTTAGTTTTTGGATTGTAGGATTGAATATCAGGGTTGTAAGCCCCCTTGTAATGCTTACGCTGCGGAAACCGGTAGCTCTCCCAGGTATTGCTGAAAAATAGCTCGCCGGTTTTTGGGTGCTCAAATACGCCATGGATGGTATTGAAATAGTTATCAAATAACCTTACCGGTGTACCACCATCGCGACCAACCTTGTATGCGCTAAAGCTATTGTACCTGCCCGATGTAAAGTAAATTGTTTTAGAATCCCAACTCCAGGAGTCAACCTCGTCACTGGCTTCGTGATAGGTAAGCTGTTTGATATCGCCCCCGGCAAGCGGCATTACATAAACATCGTTATTGCCAAACTGGTTAGATGAAAAAGCCAGCCACTGCCCATCTGGTGATACACGCGGATTGGTTTCCTGTCCCTGCATGGCCGTTAGGCGTACAGCAACCGGGTTTGCCACGTCGGCTTTCCATAAATCGCCCTCGTAGCTGAAGATAATAGTTTTACCATCAGGGGTTAAAGCGGGGTAAGATGTAAAGTAAACTTCCTGATGCTGAGCAGATGCCGAAGCAGAGATGAGCAGCGCAGAAAACAAAAGCTGGTAAATTTTTTTCATAAAATATAGACCGTTAGTTCTGATACGAATAAAATGTATTTTTGGGCATGCTGAAAGTAGTGCATTTAAACACCTATGATGGTAATGGCGGAGCTGGCAAAGCCTGCCTGCGACTAAACCGTGCATTGCTTGACGAAAATATCGATTCGAAAGTAATTGTGCACTATAAGTTTGGTAAAAATCCGGATATAGGCACCTTCAATAATACTGTATTGCAAAAAGGCTACACCGCTGCCACCATTATACTGGAGCGTGTTTTGGGCAAACGCTATTTAAAGCCTAATAAACGCACACCTTTTTCTTTCGCCTGGTTTGGGCGTTCTGTAATTGAGCACCCCGAAGTTAAGGCTGCCGATATTGTACACCTGCATTGGGTTAACCATAGCTTTTTAAACCCTGCTCATTTAGCCGAAATTGCCAAGCTGGATAAACCGGTGATCTGGACGTTCCATGATAGTAACGCCTTTACCGGCGGCTGCCATGTACGCTACACCTGTGATCATTATCAACGCGAGTGCGGTTATTGTCCGCTGTTAAAAAAGAGCGAGGCAGATGATATATCGAACAAAATATGGCATCAAAAAAATGAGGCTTATAAAAAGCTGAATTTTACCATCGTTGCGCCAAGCTCTTGGATGCTAAACTCTGTTTTAATGAGTAGCCTGATGAAAGACAAAGCCATTAAACAAATACCCAATACGCTTGATACAAGTGTATTTAAACCGCAGGATAAGAAAGAAGCTAAAGCCGCCCTGGGCTTACCAACCGATAAATTTATTTTTCTGAGCGGATTTATGCCATCGCGCAAGGATCTGCATAAGGGTACTCAATACCTAATGGATAGTCTTGAGTTATTAAAAGCTAACAGAGGCGTAAAAGCCGAAGATATTGAACTGGTAATATTTGGTAACAGGGGCACAGATCAATTGCCTTTATTTCCTTTTAAAACCACTTTTTTAGGTACTATTGGAAGTGAAACTAAACTGGCCGAATGTTATGCCGCAGCGGATGCTTTTTTGATCCCATCGCTGGAAGATAACTTGCCATACACCGTAATGGAAAGCCTGGCTTGCGGCACCCCGGTTGTGGCATTTACCACGGGCGGTATCCCGGATATGGTGCAACACGAGTATAATGGTTACCTGGCCGAATATAAATCGGCAGAGAGCTTTACAGCGGGTATGGAGTGGGTGATAGATTACGCCGACCAAACCCAATTGCAAAAACAAGCGCGTGAAACTGTGATGGAATATTTCAGCGAACAAGCCGTCGCCAAAAAGCATATTAAATTATATGAGCAGGCTGTAAAATCTGCTTCAACCGTAAAAAGCAAAGCTTAATGTTTCAGCCTAAACTCAGCATTATTACCATTGTGTATAACAACGTGCAGGATATTGAACGTACGCTGAAATCAATCATTGGGCAAACGTATCCTAATATTGAGTATATCGTTATTGACGGTGCGTCAAATGATGGTACGTTAGAGATTCTGAATAGCAACAGGCAGCATATCGCTAAACTCATCAGCGAACCTGATAAAGGAATTTATGATGCTATGAATAAAGGCTTGCGTATAGCAACCGGCGAGTATGTGCTCTTTATGAACTCGGGGGATGAGATCTATTCGCCCGAAACGGTGTCAAATATTTTTGCTTCTGCGCCAGATGCCGATATTTATTACGGCGAAACGGAAATGATCAATGACGCAGGCGAAAGTTTGGGTCAGCGCCGCCATAAAGCACCTGAACAATTTACCTGGAAAGACTTTAAGTATGGTATGAGTATCAGCCATCAGGCTATATATATTAAACGCTCGTTAACCGAACCCTACGATAGCCGCTACGCCCTAAGTGCTGATATTGATTGGATCTTAAAAGCCGCCCGCAAAGCAAAGTTGATTGTCAATGTGCATCAGTATGTTGCCAAATATTTGGTAGGAGGGATGTCTAAAAAGAAACATCAACAAAGTTTGGTTGAGCGTTTTAACATCATGAAGGAGTACTATGGCTTAATACCAACGCTTTTTAATCATGTGGTTATTGCTTTTAATTTGGGTTGGTATTGGTTAAAGAATAGAAGGACTAATGATTGATTTTCGTTAGTTAAATCATGTCATTGCGAGCGATAGCGTGGCAATCTCGTGGTTATACAGATCAACCTATTGCGTATTCTTTTCACATATTGAACGAAGCAATCGAGGACTGTGCAGAGGTTAGTGCTTGGATTAACGCCAATGCTTTATGACTGTGTAGTGCTTTAATTAACGCCAGTCTGCTCATTGCCGCAGAGGCTAGTTCCTTTTGGCTTGATCCAAAATGAACCAAAAGATCGAAAGAAAAATGCTCCACCGTACAGATCCACTACACGGCCACGCTTTTCTTTCTCCCCACCGCGCGTATGGCGTATATTTCTCTCTGCCCGAACCAGCTACTGTACTTAAATAACCATCTTTAGCAGCATTGGTAATGTTGCGGCGACTATAGGCCCAGCCCAACCACTGCACAATCATAGCAACAGAACCTGGCTGCGAGCTTTCTTTTGGTTACTTTTCTTTGGCGGCCAAACGGCGAAGCCCTCTTGAGCACCTTAAAAAAATAAACACAAGCGAAAAACTAAAGTAACATCCACTGACGATCATAAATCACTCTACCCTTCCCAATGGAAAGCTAATCTGTGGTATTATACTCTGAACCCTACGAGGTTGCCGCGCTGTCGCTCGCAATGACAATATAAACAAAAAAGGGTCGATAGCATTAACTATCGACCCTTTTATCAAACATTAAAACTCTTTATTTTTTAACAGGTTTCTTTTTAGTTTCAGCGTAAGCAGCACCGCCTAAAGCTAATACTAATAAAATTGAACCAGCTAATGAGATGCCTTCGCCGGTGTAGTATGATGCCGGGTGGAAGATGAACTCAATTTTGTGGTTACCTACCGGGATTTGTGCGGCACGTAAAATATAATCGGTACGGAAGTATGGTTTTTCAACCCCGTCGATCAGCATTTTCCAGCCTTTATCGTAGTAAATCTCAGAGAACACAGCCACCATGGTAGCAGTAGAGCCACTTTGATAAACCAAATGATCTGGGTTGTAACTTGTTAATGTAATACTGGCAGATGGATCAACAGAAGTTTGTTTCTCGTCAATCAAGCTGCGGAATTTTTTGTCGACTATAGCCTCATCTTTTGGAGAGAAGCTGCTAATTACCTGCATCTCCTGATCGGCGTTGTTTACATAACGTACGCTCTTAACAAACCATGCATGGCCACAAGCTGTAGCATTAACCTGCATACCTAAGCTTTGTGTTTTAGGATCTGCATTGATGATATATTTGGTGTTAAGCATATCCAGTACATCCTGGTTTATACTTTTGCTCATCTGGTTATCCAGTAATTCATCATAGCGTTTTAATCGTGCTGCAGAGTAACCGCCGATTGATTTATAGAAATAAGGTGTAATGGCATCCTGCTTAAGCGGTTGCGTTAAATCGATCACACGGAAATCGGGGTCTTTATCGCGTTGGATAAATTGATCAACTTCGCGAGGTTGAGGTTTTTGAATATCGGCTTTGGCAACAAAGCTATCGTCTCTAAGGTAGCGTTTATCTATCTGCCACATATCAATAAGGGTAACAGCCAATAATATCACCGATAACAAGGTTGCATTAATTTTTTGTTTGATGAACGCCCAAAGTATACCGAATGTGATCAAGATAAGAACTAATGAACGAATAGAATCTGCACGTGCCAAGCCGATGCGGTCTTGTACAATTGCATTTCCTATTGAATTTGCAAAATCGCTATCGCCTTTAAGTGCTTGGGTTAAATATTGGATAATCTGTTGATGTTGTAATGATTTAAACGAAAAGAATAGATCTGGCATTATGGCCAATATCAATGTAAATCCACCAACAATGTATAAAACAATTTTAAGTTTTTTGAAAATTTCACTCCGGTCTTTGGTAATAATAATCTCGTTTACAGCTAAAAAAGCCATAATAGGGAAACAGAGCGCTGCAACAACCATTATAGATTCTACGGCCCTAAACTTGTTGTAAAGAGGGAAGTAGTTGAAGAACAGGTCTGAGAAGAATGCAAAATTACGACCGTATGATAACAATATACTAAATATAACAGCTGCCAATAACCACCATTTTATGCGGTTTTTAACAATGAATAAACCTAGTACGAAAAGGAAGCACACAATAGCACCGAAGTAGAATGGACCCTCGGTAAATTGTTTGTCGCCCCAATAAGTTGAAATACCTACACCCGCAAGTTGTTGTACATAGCCAACCGCCTGATCTTCCGGAATCCCTTTGTTAACGAAAGCTTTAACGACATTAGAATTGTTATCTAACGCTGCTAAGCCAGAACCACCGCCATAAAGGTTAGGTACCAGGATGGTAAAGGTTTCGCCGACGCCTTCGCTCCATTCGTAAGCGTAATCTTTAGGTAAACCATTTCCCGGTTCTTGTACTGATGATTTGGTCAGGTTTGATTTACCACGGATAGTGTCATTGCTATACTCAGCTGTACTCCACAATGTTGATGCATTTACTGCTAATGCCAGTAAAGTGGCAACACCCAGATAACTTAGCGCTTTTACGAATGATGGTAGAGTTTTGGTTTTAATTGCATTAACCACCTCAAAGATTACCAATATTAAAATTGCTAATAGCAGGTAATAGGTCATTTGGATGTGGTTGGCACGAATCTCAATAGATAAAAATAGAGCCGTGAGGGAGGCACCTACAAAATATTTACCACGCAAAGTTAATATAATGCCAGCCAATATAGGCGCAAAGAATGCAATGGCGTAAGCTTGGTTAGCATGCCCTGCAACCAGTAATATAATATTGTATGAAGAGAAGGTAACCGCTATAGCGCCCGCAGCTGCTAGCCAGGGGTTTAATTTTAATACACAAAATAAAAGGTAAGCGCCTAACAGAAACAACAATACTGTATCAATCGGGCTTGGAAATACCGCTTTTAAACCGCCAATAATATGAGTTGTGATGTTGTTAGGATATGGTGCCCAGATTTGAAAAGCAGGCATACCACCTAAGATCTGATTGGTCCATAAAATGGTGGTGTCCCTGTCGCGATAATCCATAATCTCTTTTTGAGTGGATTGCGCGCGTGTTACGTCATTCTGACCAAGTGTTTTCCCTTGGAAGGCTGGCGTAAAATAAAAGAAACAGATTGCTATAAAAATTCCAATAATGGCGAAGTGTGTCCCATTTCGCTTAAACCAATTGCCCATTCGTGTTTAAAAAATAATTTAATTCCCAAAAATAGAAATTTGAGCGAGAATAGGAACGATAAGTTTTTTATAGGATAGTTAGCAGTTAGACACTGCATAATAGGTAAATATACACACAAAAGTGGCTATGCTGATAGCGTAGGCAATGATTGTTATCTTATTGAATTCTTCGCGGTTGCGGCGGATGGTAAAAAAATTATAAGTGGCCAAGCCGGCGAAGCCTACCCAAAACGCCCAGCTAATGCCCCGGCACGATACAAATGCCGGTACAATCAGGAACAAAACTACGGAGTTTGCAATAAGCAGCGTTAGCAATACAGGTGTACCGTAGTGGCGGCGTTTATATAATTCTTCGGGGATCATGGTTGAGGATTATTTAACCTCTTCGTAGTCAACAAACTCACCTTCAGAATCTGGGATTGCTCCTTTTTGTGCCGGTGGCATATAATCTACCTTAATAGCACCGGTAGGTTTTTGCTGACCGCGATATTGTTGCTGTTGCGCATTTTGTTGTTGCTGCGCTTTATTTACCATACCCTGAAAAAGCATAGGCAGTAAAAAACGCACCAAACTACGCAGGATGTACAGGATACAGATTGAGATGATCAGAAAGCGGATCAAAAGCATGTCTTAAAATTTACTTTACAAATATAAGTATATAATATTTAACGCAAAACGTGCCCGGTTGTTACAGATCGCCAATTTGCTAACGACGTAATTTGTTGATTTGCTAATTACCTTTACACGTTGTTGACAAATTGATTTGTTAAGGAGTTAATTTGTCGATTTGTCAATTAGTGTAATCATTAACAAATTAAACCTCCCGATCATGCAAATGCAACGCAACTGCAAAAGTAAGCAGGTATATCATCTGCTGGCTTGTGGTTGCCCAATCCTGGTGTAAGTCTGTACCAAATATGAGTAAGGTAATTAATAGCCCTCCGGCAATGTAGCCTATCCGGCTCGCCTTGCTACCAATTAATATAAGCAACCCAACAAAGGCTTCGATAAAAGGCAACACATGTAAAAAACCGCTTACCAAAACCAGCGGAATTAGCGTATTAGCAAACCCTGCAGAGGCTTTTGTTGCAAAATCATCTAAGTTAGGTATGCGCACCAAACCATGCATCAGTATATTAATGCCAAGGCCAATGCGTAAAATATGTATGGCTTTAAACTTGTTCATAATTCAATTTGTCAATTAGGTAATTTGCTGATTTGTCAATGAGAACCGTCAAAACATTAACAAATTATCTAGTTGACAAATCAACAAATTAAGAATTATTTCTCGCCCAGTTTTTTCTCCAGTGCAAACATCTCGTCGCGTAGTTTGGCGGCCTGCAAAAAGTCCATATCCTTGGCTGCGGCGAGCATTTCTTTTTTGGTATTGTCGATGGCCTTTTTTAAATCGCCTTTGCTCATATACTGCACAATCGGGTCGGCCGCCATGGCTACGATGTTTTCTTCTTCAATATAAGGCCTTTGTACGCCACCTTTAAAGTCCATTACAGAAGTTTGCTCCATGATAGATTCTTTTGATTTACCTACCGTTTTTGGTGTAATGCCGTGCTCGGTGTTGTAGGCAACTTGCTTTTCGCGGCGGCGGGTGGTTTCGTCCATGGTAATCTGCATACTGTCTGTGATTTTATCAGCATACATAATAACCCGGCCTCTATCGTTACGCGCTGCGCGACCAATGGTTTGGATCAGCGAACGCTCTGATCTTAAGAACCCTTCTTTATCAGCATCCAAAATAGCAACGAGTGATACCTCCGGTAAATCCAAGCCTTCCCGCAACAAGTTGATCCCGATCAATACATCAAATTCGCCAAGGCGTAAACCTCTTAAAATTTCCACACGCTCCATCGTTTTTACTTCGGAGTGGATGTAGCGGCACTTAATACCCAGGCGGTCCATGTACTTGGCTAATTCTTCCGACATACGTTTAGTCAACGTTGTTACCAACACGCGGTCGCCCATTTTAATAGTTTTGTCAACCTCGTCCAACAAATCATCCACCTGGTTAATGATCGGGCGAATTTCTATTTCAGGGTCTAATAATCCGGTTGGCCTGATCACTTGCTCTATCACCACACCTTCAGATTTTTCCAGTTCGAAATCGCCCGGTGTCGCGCTCACATAAATAGTTTGCGGTGCCAGTTTCTCAAACTCCTGGAAGTTGAGCGGGCGGTTATCCAGAGCTGCAGGCAGACGGAAACCATATTCGACCAACGAGATTTTGCGGGATCTGTCACCACCATACATGGCACGGATTTGCGGCACGGTTACGTGGCTCTCGTCAATCACCATCAGGTAATCATCGGGGAAATAATCCAGCAAGCAGAAAGGGCGTGCACCCGGCAAGCGGCCGTCAAAGAAACGGGAATAATTTTCGATACCCGAGCAATAACCCAATTCGCGGATCATTTCCAAATCGTAGTTAACCCTTTCTTCCAATCGCTTAGCTTCTAAAAAGCGCTGGTCATCTATGAATTGCTTTTTACGCATTTCCAGTTCTTCCTGTATCGCCCAGATAGATTTGGTAAACCTGTCGCGCGGAGCCACATATAAGTTGGCCGGGAAAAGCACCATATTAGGCATCTTCTCAATGGTTTTGCCATTGGCAGGGTCAAAGCTGCTTAATTCTTCAATATCATCGCCGTAAAAAGAGATCCGGTAAGCATAATCCAAATAAGCAGGATAAATATCAACCGTATCGCCCTTTACGCGGAAAGTGCCACGTTTAAAATCGGCTGTAGTACGAGAGTATAGGATCTCCACCAATCGATGCAAAAAAGCATTACGGCTTACGCGTGTACCCACAGCAAACTTAAATACCGAGTTCGAAAAATCCTCTGGATTACCCATACCATAAATGCAGGAAATAGAAGATACCACGATAACATCCCTGCGACCAGACATTAATGAAGAGGTAGTGCGTAAACGTAGCTTCTCGATCTCCTCGTTAATCTGCAGATCTTTCTCTATGTAGGTATTGGTGGTAGGTATAAAAGCCTCGGGCTGATAGTAATCGTAATAAGAAACGAAGTAGTTAACCGCATTCTCAGGAAAAAACTGCTTAAACTCGCCATAAAGCTGGGCAGCCAGTGTTTTGTTGTGGCTAAGCACCAGGGTAGGTTTCTGGGTTTGCTCTATAACATTGGCTATGGTAAACGTTTTACCCGATCCGGTAACCCCCAAAAGGGTCTGGTAATTTTCGCCGGCTTCTACACCGGTAACCAGTTGTTTAATAGCTTCGGGCTGATCGCCGGAGGGAACGTATTGTGAACTTAGTTTAAAATCCATTATATCAAAAATACGATAACTAAAAGGGAAAGCTAATTGATTTAGCAAAAATTACTTTAACTAAATAATAACGCATAATTGGTTTATTAGTTCTGGTTTGTCAGCTAGACTGTGCTGAGCTATGTAGAAGCATAGTGCAGAGGCCTGCGCTTATCTTTCGACGGTCTTGATAGCTATCTGGATCAGGATGAAACGCTCCTTTTGAACTGAATTAAAAATATCATCTGCATATTTGCACAGCAATATGAAAAACTACCACCACATCTTCTTCGATCTTGACCATACCATTTGGGATTTTGATAAAAACGCCGAAGAAACCCTGTACGAACTTTACCATCATTATAAATTAAAAGACTTAGGCCTGCAGTCGGCCGATCTGTTTATAGAAACTTATACCGCACATAACCATCGCCTTTGGGCAGAGTATCATATAGGTAAAATAACGAAAGATTATTTGCGCGAGATGCGTTTTAAACAAACCTTTCTGGATCTGGGCTTGCACCCCGATGTAATACCCTCTGCTTTTGAGGATGACTATGTGCGCCTTGGCCCAACAAAAATGAACCTCTTCCCCGGTGCTCATGAAACGTTGGAATATCTAAAAGGTAAATATACCCTGCATTTGATCTCGAACGGTTTTCGTGAATCGACCGAAATGAAAGTGAGCAGAACTAACCTGGCGCAATATTTTGATAACGTGATCATCTCTGAAATTGTGGGCGTTAATAAACCCGATAAGGCAATTTTTGAACACGCGCTTCAATTAGCTGGTGCCGAAAAACACGAAAGTGTAATGATTGGCGATAGTATTGAAGCTGATATTATGGGCGCACTTAATTTTGGTATCGATGCCATTTATTTTAACCCGGCAGGTTTGGCTAAGCCAGAAATTGTTGATGTAGAGATTAGAAGTTTGAGTGAGCTAATGGGAATGCTTTAGAAGAGCGGCAAGAGACAAAAACCATCCCCCGTAGAGACACAATACTTTGTGTCTCCCGATAGATACCCATCAATGAACAACGCTCTCCTGCTCTGCCTGTATATATTTCCCAATAATTATCCCGGTTAAAAATACCGTATAAATGTGCCCGGTGATGCCCATCAGCATCACAGATCTTTTAGCGGTTAAGGATAACGGTACAATATCACCGTAACCAATGGTGAGTAGCGTTGTAAAACTGAAATAAGACAGGTTAGAGAATCGAACAGCACCCAAACCAACGTTTGAGTAGGAGTGTGGCATGTTTACTTCGATAGTGATAAACAAAATGGCACCCGCCAGGCAAAGCAAAATAAAGCCGCATAGTACGGTTGCCATCATTTCGGCAGATACGCGCCGGGTGGTAAATATCTTTTGGTACACTTTTACCGAGATCACTATAAAATACAGAAAGTAAATAGACAGTATTATACCCGCACCCAGGCGGGTAAAGTAGCAACAGTTAAACAGAGAGATAGCAATGGTTAACCCAATCATACTGCCAATTGTATAGCGTAGTTTTTTATCGTCGAAAAATACAACCATGGCAACTAGCATATTTTGCAGCGGCAGTAGTATGATAGAAAACACCATGCTACGCGGCGTATCGCCAAATATTAAAAGCAAAAAGCTTACTACAAGGATTTCGTATTTATTGCGGCTGATAAATAGCCTTAATTTATTAAGCATATTGCTGACTGTTTTAAACGTGAGTAATTAAAAAGTACAGCTATGACTAATAAGCGCGCATTTTAACGTGGTTGATTTTTTTTTCTGTAAAAGAAGCAATCCGAATCGAAAACACAAAGCCGGTCAGACCAATAGCCCGTTTGTGTCGACGGAGAGGTTGAAAATTGAATTCCGTAGAGACACAATACTTTGTGTCTCGTGTAGGTGAATATGCCTTTCTATCGTAGAGACACAAAGTATTGTGTCTCTATGGGGGGATGGTTCTTGTTTCCTGGCTCTTGTCTCCTTTTTCGTCATTTGCTAATCCACGCAAACTTGCCGACATTAGATTTGTTAGCTGTAAAAATAAATCCCCTTGAAAATAAACCAGGAACGTAAACGGATCGAGGAAGCGCTTAACCAGTATCGCAGCCTGCTGGATATTATCCCCGACGAGCAATTCGCGCTTACACCACCCAATGGCGGCTGGAGTTATGCCGAAGTTTATTCTCATATTTTACAAGCCGACTTTAGTTCGTTGATCGCCTCTGAAAAATGCGCCCATAAAACAGGCACACTAACAAGTAAGGGCACTAACCTATTTGGGAAATTTGTTTTGATGACCGGGATATTTCCGCGCGTGAACACTCCCGGAGGTTTTCCAATCGCTGCGAAAAAAATTGATAAAGAAGAAGCAAGGAATTTACTGATCAGAGTACGCAATCGCCTGGATTGTGTGGTTGATCTTTTGCATCATGCATCTAAAGGCTATAAAATAAAGCATCCGCGCATGGGCATGCTCAATGCTGAGCAATGGCTTAAGTTTACCCGTATCCATACAGAGCATCATTTAAGGCAATTGGATCGGGTGAGGAAGAATTTGATGTAAGCCTCGCCTAAGCACTCTTCAGAGGAGGGGGAGTCATAATCCCATTTGTCATTATGACGAAGGAAGAATCTTCTGCGCCCTATATGGCGAACAAGCAGGGCAAAGAAAATCCTTCGCTGGCGCTGGATGACAAAGGTGCCCTAATGTTAAAAACTGTTAACATAGTTAAACCATCCAACAATTACCCAAGTCTATCGTTTAATTGGCAGGAAATACCCAAGCCAAATTCTAAATAAAAAAAAGTTTCGGCCAACTGTAACATCCTGATATTTAATACCGTCTTAACAATGAGATAATTTTCGTAATTTAACTTTGTCACTAATAAAAGGTTAAAATGAGTTTCAACATTGCTTATTTAATCATTACCGGACTGGTGCTCTTGCTTGCCATCTTATACGTTAGCCCTTATGAATTAATGGTTGACGAAGAGGAAGACGAACTTTAGCATCAATAAGGTATAAGATCGTTCGGCTGGTGAAACCCGGCCTTGAATTACACGTTTAATTAATGGCAAAACGCGAAGTTGATATCGTGGTTATTTCTGATGTCCATCTGGGCACTTACGGCTGCCACGCTAAAGAATTGCTGAAATATCTCAAAAGCATCAAACCCAAAGTACTTGTATTAAACGGCGATATCATCGATATCTGGCAGTTTAGTAAATCATACTGGCCAGAAAGCCATATGAAGGTGGTACGCCGTACCCTCAAATTTGTTACCGAGGGGGTGCCGGTTTACTACCTTACCGGTAACCATGACGAAATGCTCCGAAAGTTTGCTGACTTTAATCTGGGCACTTTCCAGCTCCTTAATAAGGTTGTATTAAACCTCGATGGCAAAAAAGCTTGGATCTTTCATGGCGATGTGTTTGATGTCACTATGCAACACTCCAAATGGTTGGCCAAATTGGGCGCTGTGGGTTATGATACCCTAATCATTATCAACAGTATGACTAATTGGTTGCTTACAGCGATGGGGCGCCAAAAGATGAGCTTTTCGCAGAAAATCAAGGGCAAGTTCAAAGATGCGGTGAAGTTTATCAATCACTTTGAGCAAACCGCTGCTGATCTGGCCGTCGACAAACAATACGATTACGTGATTTGCGGGCACATCCACCATGCCGAAATCCGCACAATAACTGCTAGCGATAATCCCGGAACGGTGCTATACCTTAATAGCGGCGATTGGGTAGAAAGTCTTACCGCTTTAGAGTATCACGATGGTAAATGGGATATATTTAAATACAAACCTGCCGACTTTACCACCGAGCCGGATGAAGACGATAAAACAGATGCCGAAGACCTGGACGATAAGCTGGATGTGAAAAATTTGTTAGAAAGATTTAAACAAGAAGCCGGTTAAATGCTTTATGAGTAAAAGTGCGTTATATTTGTTTCAACTGCATTTATACTTATGAAAATATTGTTTGGCATACAGGGTACAGGTAACGGCCATATTAGCCGTGCCCGTGAAATTGTGCCGCTATTACAGCAATATGGCGAGGTTGATTTGTTGGTAAGTGGCACCCAGGCCGAAGTTTCTTTATCACAACCGCTTAAATATCAGTACCACGGTTTCAGCTTTGTGTTTGGTACCCATGGTGGGGTTGATAATTGGGCAACCTTTAAAATAATGAACCTGCCGCAGCTTTGGCGCGATATGCACAGCCTGCCACTTCAACAATACGATTTAATTGTAAACGATTTTGAACCGGTGAGTGCATGGGCTTGTAAATTGCAGAAAGTGCCCTCGGTATCGTTAAGTCACCAATGTTCGTTTGTATCGCCCAAAACACCCCGGCCTGCCAAGTGGAATTATGCCGAATGGTTGTTTAAATATTATTCGCCCACCACGTATCATATTGGTTTCCATTTCGAGCAATACGATAGCTTTATCCACACCCCGGTAATTCGCAGCGAAATCCGTGCGTTAGAAACATCAAATAAAGGCCATTACACCGTATACCTGCCTGCTTATGACGATAAGATATTGATTAAACAATTAAGTAAGGTAAAAGATATAGAGTGGCATATCTTTTCAAAACGGCAAAAGTCTCCGCTGCGCGAAGGCAATGTCACCGTGTTGCCAGTTAACAATAATACCTTTAATCAAAGCCTGGCCAGTTGCGCCGGTTTACTAACTGGTGGTGGTTTCGAAGGCCCTGCCGAAGCGCTATTTCTGGGCAAAAAAGTAATGATGATCCCGATGACTGGCCAGTACGAGCAACAGTGTAATGCGTTGGCCGCTTCGAGATTGGGTGTTCCGGTGGTTCACCATATTGACAACCATTTTACTGAATACCTACAAAAATGGATAGCCGATGATAAAAAGATCATCGTGGATTTTAAAGATGAAACGGCGCAAATTGTAGAAAACATGGTAAAGCAATACGCTAAACCACAACCGATTTTAGCATAAGCGGTTTTTGTGGTATCTTTGCGCCAGCGTTCATAAATGATCAATCTTTTCAGAATATACAATCCCTTTAATGTTATATGGCTGGCTTTTGTATTGCTTGTTATGCGCATGGGCTACATTATAAAAGCGCCGGATCATCTCGATTTTATTTTTGTTGAACCCTTTACCCGCTCGCTGGTACCGGTAGCTTACGAAAACTTTTTTTCGCCATCGGCCAATATTATCCTTGCGGCTATTTTAGTTTTTGCGCAAGCTTTGCTGCTCAATTATCTTATCAACTTTTATAATTTGCTGGGCAAGCCCAGTTTTTTACCGGGGCTAATGTTTATAGTGACTTCGAGTTTGTTTACACCGTTTCTGATTCTTAGCCCACCGCTTATCTGCAACTTTTTGGTTTTGTGGATGCTTTTTAAGCTGTTCGGCTTGTATAAAACGGATAATGCCAAATCAACCGCTTATGATCTGGGAATGCTTGTGGCCGTGGGTTCGCTCATTTATCTGCCATTTATTTACCTGATATTGGGTGTATGGGTTGCCTTCCTGTTATTTCGTCCGTTTGATATTAGGGATTGGATGGCCAGTCTGTTTGGGTACGTTACCGTGTTTTTCTTTTTGGCGGTATATTATTACCTCACAAACCGGCTTAGTACTTTTTATACAATTTGGCTTCCGTTGGGCACGCGGTTTCCAAATAGTATTCATATCAATCAATACAGTTACCTCATTCTGGTGCCTGTATTGGTCATTTTTATACTCTGTTTTTTTAAACTAAGGCAGGTTTTTTATAAAAGCTACGTGCAAATCCGTAAATCGTACCAGTTGTTGTTGTTGATTTTTATTATCGGTGCGCTTGCGTTTTATGTAAAGGCAGAGTTTAAATTAAATCACTTTTTATTGTGTGCAGTGCCCACAGCAGTGTTTTTTGCTTACTACTTTTTGTATGCAACAAAGCGCTGGTTCTATGAAATTTTGTTTTTACTGCTCGTTGGGAGCATAATTTATTTCCAGTTTAACACTTTTTAACTTTTACATTCGTTCAGGTTCAAGGTGTTGTATTAGTTTTGTAACATGAAGTTTGGCGTAGTCATTTTCCCGGGTTCCAACTGTGATGAGGATATCATTTATGTGTTGGAGCATGTATTAGGTCAGCAGGTTGTTAGGTTATGGCATAAAGACCATGATTTGCAAGGTGCTGAATTTATTGTTTTACCAGGCGGTTTCTCTTTTGGAGATTACCTGCGCTCTGGTGCAATTGCGCGGTTTTCGCCAATTATGCAAGAGGTGGTAAAGTTTGCCGCTAATGGCGGCTATGTAATGGGTATCTGTAACGGATTCCAGATATTGGTTGAGGCCCATTTATTACCGGGTGTGTTGCTGCACAATAACAACCGTAAGTTTGTTTGCAACAACATTTACCTAAAGCCAGAGACTAATAACTCGATGCTTACTTCGCAGGCCGATCTTAACCAGGCATTAAAAATACCGGTTGCCCATGGCGAAGGTAATTACTTTGCAGATGAAGATACCCTGAAATCCCTTAATGATAACGACCAGGTATTGTTTAGATATTGCGACGAAAACGGTAACGTTACAGACGCTGCTAACTTTAATGGTTCTATCCAAAATATTGCCGGTGTTACTAATACTGCCCGTAACGTGTTTGGCTTAATGCCACACCCGGAGCGTGCTTCAGAAACATTGGTAGGCAATCAGGATGGCCTGGTAATTTTTGAATCTATATTGTCACTGGTTAAAGCTTAATGCCCAACCTGGTTATTGATATCGGTAACACGCAAACTAAGCTGGCCGTTTTTAATGATCAGGAGCTGGTTTGGTTTGATCATCAGGATGGTATTGATGCAGGTATTATCAACAACATTATAAGCCGCTATCAGATCGAAAAAGTTATTGCCTCGTCGGTAAAAAAAGACTACGAATGGCAGCAACAGATTGATGCCCAAACCAAATTATATCTGTTTAATTACCAGATGACAAAATCGGTACATAACCATTACCGCACACCACAAACCTTGGGGCTCGACAGGCTTGCTGCTGTAGCAGGAGCGGTTGCGATATACCCGGGCGAAAATAATCTGGTGATTGATGCAGGCACATGTATCACCTACGATTATGTGGATGCCGGTAAAAACTATGCGGGCGGCAGTATTTCGCCCGGATTAAATATGCGCTACAAGGCAATGCACAATTATACTGCCGGTTTACCGTTGGTTAGCAAAGACGACGAAGCGTTTGACCGCAACTTTGGCGATGACACCACATCGGCCATGATTTCGGGAGTACAAAATGGCATAAAATACGAGGTAGAAGGGTTTGTAAAAAGCTATCAAAAGCAGCAGCCCAACCTCAATATTATATTAACCGGGGGCGACGGTATTTTTTTGGATACTCTATTGAAAAATAGCATCTTTGCCCCCTATATTAAAATTGAACCTTACCTTGTTTTACGGGGTTTAAACGCAGTTATTAAAGAGCATAATGATTAAATATATCCGTTTTATAGTACTAATTCTGTTGGCTGTGTCTGCTTCGGCGGTGGTTAAAGCTCAATCAACTGCTACTACAAGTTCCCCTTACTCAAGATACGGTATAGGTTTGCTCGATAATTCTGCATTGCCGCAAACAGCTGCTATGGGTGGTATTGCTACAGGTGTTAACCGTATTAACGGTTACAACAACATCAACTCGCAAAATCCTGCATCATACGGTTTTATTAATTTTACCACTATTGATATTGGTGTATACAGCAGTATTGTTACACTTAACCAAAATGGTGCGGCTTCGCAAACCAATGGTAACTTCAGGTTAAGCCACGTTGCTTTTGCTATCCCTGTAACCAAACATTCTGCATTGAGCTTTGGTTTGCAACCCTACTCAGAAATGGGTTATAACTTTGTACAAACCAAATCTAACCTTGGCACAAGCCTGCCAACCGATACTAACACGGTAAACAATATTTACAATGGTGATGGCGGTTTATCTAAGGCGTATTTAGGATACGGTTTTCATTTAATTAAAGGCCTTTATCTGGGTGGTAACGTATCATACATTTTTGGTAACCTGCAGCAATACCGTTCGGTAGAAATTCCGGATCTATATGGTGCCATAAATACCAGGTTAACAGAAAGAAACCAGGTTGGTGGCCTTAACTATGATTTTGGTGCGCAATATTCTATCGATATTAAAGAAGGTACCCACTTAACTTTCGGCTACTCGGGTTCGGCTTCAACTAACTTAAATACCAAAAACAGTTTTGTAGCCAGCCAATACCAAAAAAACTTTACTACTGGTGATGAAAGTACCGCAGCAGATACAACAGTTAATAATGTATCGGCTAATGCTAAAATAAAATTGCCGTTAATCAATCACTTTGGTGTTACTTTCCAAAAAGATAACAAGTTTTTAGTAGGTGCAGATTATAGCATCGGTAACTGGTCGCAATTAACTGTTGCGGGCGTTAACCAGGGTCTGCAAAATACCCAAACCTTTAACTTGGGTGGTCAGTTTACGCCTAACTCAAACCAATTGCACAATTACTTTGCTGCTATTGATTACCGTTTAGGGGTTAATTACCAGAAAACATACGTCGAGATCAATAACACTAATATCAACCAAAAGGCTATAACCTTTGGTTTTGGTTTCCCATTGGCACCAAACAACCAGAATTTGAGCTTCTACAAAATAAACTTCTCTGCCGAAATCGGTCAGCGTGGTACATTGGCTAACGATCTTATTAAAGAAAACTTCTACAACTTTAAGTTAGGCTTTACACTTAACGATAAGTGGTTCCGTAAATACAAGTTCGATTAATCAGCGGCTGCTAAATGCTCAACAGGTTTAAGTACACGGTTAAGCTTTTTATTTGGCCGCTATTGTTGCTTGCCACAACCTTGTTATGCGCCTGCGAAAATGATTTGAAGAAAATTCATGAAATCTCGGCCCGCGAAACAGATAAACCTATAGAGCGTACCACAGGCGTAAAAGTAACTTATAGCGACTCTGGCCATGTGAAAGCATTGATGGAAACCCCATTGCTGATCCACTACAAAACCCAGAAGCCTTATTACGAAATGACTAAAGGGGTGAAGGTTACCTTTTTAGATAGCGCCCTGGCCACAACAAGCACCATTATATCAGACTACGCCACTTACAAAGAAGGCGATAAGTTGATTGAACTGGATAAAAACGTGGTAGCAACTAACGCCAAAGGCGACGTTTTAAAATCAGACCAGTTATTGTGGGACCAAACCACGCGCAAAGTAACATCCACAAAACCCGTAACCATTATCACTACAGACGGTAGCGTAATCAAAGGTTCGGGACTAAAAACCAACGAAAAATTTGATCCCTGGGAGATTCCGGCTACCACCGGAAAATTCAATGTGAAGCAGAACATTTCGCAGTAAAACATTGTTTTGCAGTACTTAAATTTTGTGATGTAAAATTTTGGTAAAAATTGTATCTTGCGCGCTCTTTTACTCAATAGAAAGTAGAAAAAGTAGAAATTATTATAATAAAGTAAAATAGGTATATGGGTTTAATGAGTTTTTTGCGCAACCGGATGGGAACGATAGTTGTCGTTATTATCGGTTTAGCACTTTTTGCGTTTATTGCGGGAGAAGTAGTGCAGTATGGCAAATCTTTTTTCACAGGCGATCAAACCACAGTTGGTGAGATTGGTGGTGAAAAAATTAAGTATGAGGCATTTAGTGCCAGGTTAGATCAAAATACAAAGCAATATCAGCAGCAGTTTGGCCAAAATCTTACGCCGCAGTTAACCAGCTATGTGCAAAACATTACCTGGAACCAGTATTTAAGCCAGATCATCTTCAAAAAAGAAGTTGATAAAATTGGTGTTGTTGTAGGTGCAGACGAAACTAAAAGCATGATTAGCGGTACCAACCCTGATCCTGAAGTTGCCCGTAACTTTACTAACCAACAAACCGGCCAGTTAGACCGTGCACAGCTTAACCAGTTTTTAAACAACATCCAAAATGCACCAGCATCAGACCCGATGCGTGCGCAATGGGCAGATTTTGTGGCTTCACGTATTGATGCCAAAAAAATGGAAAAATATCTTGCGCTTGTGCACAACGGTTTATATGTAAACTCGCTGGAAGCTAAAGATGATTACGAAGCAAAAAACAAACTGGCTAACTTTAAATATGTAGCCCTTACTTATGCTTCTATCCCGGATAGTAAAGTAACTGTTAGCGATGCTGACTACCAAAGTTATTATGACGAGCATCAATCAATGTTTAAAAACCCACAAGAGTTAAGAACATTTAAATATGTAAGCTTTAATGCTGCGCCGTCTAAAGAAGATACTGCTGCTGTAAAAGTTCAGGCTGATAAAGTTGCCGCAGACTTCAAAGCAAGCACTAACGATTCTTTATTTGTTCAGATCAATGCTATTGATGCGGTTAACAAAGCTGCATTGACTTTCCAACATAAAGGTCAGCTAGATCCAAAGATCGATTCTGTGATGTTCAACGCATCTAAAGGTTTTGTATACGGTCCTTATGTTTCTAACGGAAGCTACAAGGTTTCTAAATTAGTTGATGAGCGTGTTGGTCCAGATTCGGTAAAAGCACGTCACATCCTGATAAACCCGGCTACCGAAGGTGGTTTGCCTAAAGCTATGGCTAAAGCAGATTCAATTAAAAAACTAATTGAAGGTGGCAAGTCGTTTGCGGATCTTGCAAAAATGTACTCTATCGATAAAGCCTCTGCCGAAAAAGGCGGCGAGCTTGGTACTTTTGCCCGTGGCAACATGGTGCCTGTATTTGAAGATGCAGCATTCGGCGGTAAAACAGGCGATCTTAAAATTGTAACCAGCCAGTTTGGTGTACACATTATCAATATCGAAGATCAAAAAGGTTCATCTAAAGTAGTTAAAGTTGCTACTGTTGACAGACCGATCCTTGCGAGTAGCAAAACACAATCAGAAGCATTTAGTAAAGCACAAACTTTCCTTTCTGCAGCTAACGCAAGCAATTTTGATGCTGAGGCTAAAAAAGCTGGTTTAGAAGTTAAAACCGCAACTGACGTTAACGGCTTAGCATCTGGCCTGCCAGGTTTAGATAACGCTCGTGATGTTGTTAAGTGGGTATTTAAAGCCGATAATGGCGATATCTCTGATAAAGCATTTACCGTGGGTACCCAATACATTGTAACTCGTGTAACTGAGATTAAACCAGAAGGTGTTTTATCATTGGCAGCCGTTAAAAAGCAAATTGAGCCAGCTGTTTTGAATATTGTAAAAGCAAAACAACTAACAGAGAAATTGCAGGCAGCAGCTAACGGCGCTTCTTCAATTGATCAGGTTGCTCAAAAAGCAGGTGCAACTGTTGTGCCTATCGAAAACATTGTATTTGCTAACCCGGTATTACCAGGTGTAGCGCAAGAAAATAAACTAATTGGTGCTATCTTCGGTTCACAGCCAAACAAGATCAGCAAACCAATTGAAGGCGACCACGGTGTTTATGTGTATGTAGTTAACAGTTTTGTTAACCCTGCACCATTAACCAACGCGGTTAGAGAGAAACAACAACTGGGCCAGGCGATATTACAACGCGCCGACAACCAGGTGTTCGATGCACTGAAAGATAAGGCGAATGTAAAAGATTACAGAGCTAAATTCTTATAGTAGAAAATACTGTAATTTTGTATCCGGAACAGCGTTATAATACCTGTTCCGGATTTTTTATTTTAGGAGCTATGGAAATTCAGGAAAATTTTGTGAATAAGGTTGCCCAAAGCGGACTGGTAACGCTTGATCCGGCTGATTTTTATCCGGCAGGAGAGCGTGTTATATATGATATAGCCGAGAACCTGTTTATGGGATTAATGTTGCGCGAGAAAGATTTTCGTGAGTTTGTAAAAGGCCACGACTGGACCCAGTACCAGGATAAGATTGTAGGTATTACCTGCAGTGCCGATGCTATAGTACCGGCCTGGGCATTTATGCTGCTGGCTAACCGTATTGCACCATATGCCAAAGAAGTTGTTTTCGGTGATGCCGATACCGTAGAATCCAAATTATTTGAGCGCCAGATAGAGAAGACCGACTTTGAACAGTACCGCGATCAGCGTTTGGTGTTAAAAGGTTGTGGTGATATCCCGGTACCAACTGCTGCCTACGTAGCTTTAACTGCTAAGCTCACTCCATTGGCCAAAAGCCTGATGTTTGGCGAGCCATGTTCTACCGTGCCAATTTATAAAAGAAAAGACTAAGGTTAATTAATGAGGAAGGCTTTCTTTGCATTCGTAATGCTGTCCGGCTGTGCATTGCTGGCTTTTTACCAACCGGTGGCCATGCCCGATAAGTTGGCAGATACAGCCTTTAAATCGGGCGAGCTGTTAAACTACCGGATGAAGTACGGCATATTTACGGCTGCCGAAGCTCATCTGAAGATAGAAGACAGCGAAGTAAACTTCGACGGTAAGCCTGCTTACCACATTATTGCCGATGGCGCTACAGCCGGCAGCTTTGATGTTTTTTACAAAGTACGCAACCGCTACGAATCTTATATCGATAAAGCTACCCTGTTGCCTTACCTATATACCGAGAACAGGCACGAGGGCAGCTGGCACCATGTTGATAAGGTAACCTTTAACCACGCCGATGATAAGATAAATGCCAATAGCGGTACTTATCCCTTTAGCGGCAAAGTGTTCGATTTTCCGTCGGCCTATTACTTTGCCCGCAACCTGGATGTATCTAAATTAAAGATTGGCGAAACGTTTGATATGCGTTACTTTCTGGATAACGGCATACAGACGCTTAGCATCACCTTTATGGGGCGCGAAAAGATAAAGTGTGCCTTGGGTACCTTTAACTGCTTAAAGTTTAACCCAACCATTATACCGGGGCATATCTTTCGTAAGAATAGTAAATTGTACCTTTGGATAACCGACGATAATAACCGCATACCGGTAAAGGCCCATGTTGAAGTGGTAGTTGGTAGCCTTACCATGGAGTTGACAGATGCAAAAGGACTGAAATTTCCTTTAAATGCAGTAACGAAATAAAATGATAGAAGTTGGAAGTGTATTACTGCATGAGGATGTAGTAAAAGAGAATTTTGTTTGCAACCTTAACAAATGTAAGGGAGCATGCTGTATTGAGGGCGACTCGGGCGCTCCGCTTAACCATGACGAGCTTGGTATATTGAGTGAGATATATCCGAAGGTAAAACCTTTTATGACGGCTAAGGGCATAAAAGCGATAGAAGAACAAGGTACGCATGTAACCGATTTCGAGGGTGATTACACAACGCCTTGCGTAGATACTAATAAAGAATGCGCTTATGTAACCTGGGAAAATGGTATCACCAAATGTGCGATAGAAAAAGCCTACGAACAAGGCGTAATCAGCTGGCAGAAACCGATCTCTTGCCATTTATATCCAATCCGCATCACTGCATATCCTGAGTTTGATGTATTAAACTACGACCGCTGGAATATCTGCAGTCCGGCATGTTCTTTCGGTGATGAACTTAAAGTTAAAGTACACGAGTTTTTAAAAGGACCGCTGATTCGCAAATACGGTGCAGAGTGGTACGCCGAACTGGAAGATTTTCTGGCAGACGCACCTTTGTAAACCCACGATAATATGATGACCGACGATATCATATCAACCATCCAAAATATTGCATCAGGCACGCACAACTGTTTGATTATAGATGATCTGGAGAAAACTGTTTCTACAGACAGTGATGAAGAGCCAGAATCACTCCGCGATTTTATCCGCTCCACATTCTCCGATATCGGTATCGAAATAGAGTTTAGCGGTAAAGGTATTAACGAGCGCGGAGTGGTAATTGATATTGATGAAGAACGTTTTGAAGCGCTTGGCCTTAATGTTAATACGTTGCGATTTGGGCAAACGGTTGTGAAAGCAATGCAATAAATAGAGGTAAGGAACAAGAGCCAGGAAACAAGATTCTTTTGCTCTTTTTTGTCATTCAGAGCGATAGCGAAGAATCTTCTGCTATTAATATGTTTGCGCCAATTTCACCGGAGGCCATTCCATTATGTCCTTATTTAAGAAATTTCAAGTAGGGTTTTCTTGTTGTATTAGTTTTGCTTTCTTCTCACGCGACCAACCTTTAATCTTCTTTTCCCGTTCAATTGCGTGCTCGATATATTGATGCCTCTCAAACCATACCAAATAATAACATTTGTATTTACTGGTAAAACTATTGGGTTGATCTAAGCCGAAGTAATGCTCGTACAACCTTCTGTCAAGATCGTTTGTTACGCCTGTGTATAAGACCTTTTTGTTGTAACTTGTAAGGATATAAGTGAAGAAATTGTAATTATGCATACACCAATTTACAAACTTGATTTGTCATTCTGAATGTAATGAAGAAGATTCTTCGATAAAATAGTTCGCATGCAAGTTGAAGAAGATTCTTCGCTATCGCTCTGAATGACAAAAAAAATCCCAATTGGTATCACCAACTGGGATTTAAATAAAATCTTGATTCTCTTAACCTAAGAAGCGATAATATGCGCCACCTGTCTGGCTCCAAAATCTTTTACTTTTTGGGCAATAGCTGCAGCATCATAGCCACACTCTGCCCAAAGTTCGGGTTGTTCACCGTGCTCTATGTATTTGTCTGGGATACCCAGGCGTATTACTTGTGCTTTGTAGTTATTATCGGCCATAAACTCTAATACGGCGCTTCCCATGCCACCTTCAAGGCAACCATCTTCAACGGTAATCACTTTGTTGTACTTGGTGAATACTTCGTGTAATAGGGCTTCGTCAAGCGGTTTAACAAAGCGAAGATCATAGTGGGCAGGGTAATAGCTTTCGGTATTGAGGGTGGCGATAGCTTTGGTAGCTTCGTTGCCAATGGCACCTATTGTTAGAATGGCAATTTCTTCACCATCACAAATCTTGCGGCCTTTACCTACCGCTATTTCTTTAAACGGACGTTTCCAATCAACCATCACACCGTTACCACGTGGGTAACGGATCACAAACGGACCTTTGTTTTCCAGCTGTGCGGTGTACATCAGGTTACGTAGTTCTTCCTCGTTCATCGGTGCAGATACGATCATGTTGGGGATGCAGCGCATAAAAGCCAGATCATAAGCACCGTGGTGCGTAGGGCCGTCGGCACCTGCAAAGCCAGCGCGGTCTAAGCAAAAAACAACGTTTAATTTCTGGATAGCTACATCGTGGATTACCTGATCATAAGCGCGTTGCATAAAGCTGGAGTAGATGTTACAGAAAGGCACCAACCCTTGTGTAGCTAAACCGGCGCTAAAAGTAACGGCGTGCTGCTCGGCAATACCCACGTCGAAAGCACGATTAGGCATGGCCTTCATCATCAAATTTAATGACGAGCCTGATGGCATAGCAGGCGTAATACCCATGATCTTGCTGTTTTGCTCGGCAAGCTCAATGATAGTATGGCCAAACACGTCCTGATATTTTGGAGGTTGCGGCTTATCGTATTTGGCTTTTTTAATCTCGCCGGTAATTTTGTCGAACAAACCCGGGGCGTGCCACTTGGTCTGGTCTTTTTCGGCAAGGGCATAGCCTTTACCTTTTACGGTAACGCAATGCAAAATTTTTGGTCCGGGAATCTGCGTTAAATCACGGATCACTTTTACCAGGTGTTTTACATCATGGCCATCGGTAGGGCCAAAGTATCTGAATTGAAGCGCCTCAAAGAAATTACTTTGTTTAAGCAAAGTTCCTTTAATGCTCTTCTCTAATTTCTTAGCTATTTTAAGTGCATCGGGCCCAACTTGCGAAAGTTTACCCAATACAAATCCAAGGTCATCTCTAAAACGATTATATGGTTTAGAGGTGGTAATGTCTGTCAAATATTCTTTTAACGCACCAACATTAGGGTCAATCGACATACAGTTGTCGTTCAGGATCACCAGGATATTGGTATTCTCAATACCCGCATGGTTCAATGCTTCGAAGGCCATACCAGCTGTCATGGCGCCATCGCCAATAACGGCAACGTGCTGGCGATCATTCTCACCTTTATAGTGCGAAGCAACGGCCATACCCAATGCAGCCGAAATAGAGGTTGATGAGTGGCCTACGCCAAAAGTATCATACTCGCTTTCGCTACGTTTAGGGAAGCCGCTTAGGCCGCCATAAACACGGTTTGTATGGAAGTTATCCCTACGGCCGGTTAGGATTTTGTGGCCGTATGCCTGGTGGCCTACGTCCCAAACCAGTTGGTCATATGGAGTGTTTAAAACATAGTGCAGGGCAACGGTAAGTTCTACCACGCCCAAACTGGCGGCGAAGTGGCCACCATTTACCGACACCTCGTCAACAATATATTGACGCAGCTGCTGGCACACCTGCTCAAGTTCATCTTCGCTAAATTGCTTTAAATCAGATGGTGAGTTAATTTTCTGTAGTAAGTCGCCGGCGGGTACTTGCATTAAATCCTTTACGCTTTTGTAACTTACAAAGTAAGTTAAATATTTCCTAAAATAACTGACAATGAAGGTTAAAAAATGTTTGATGCATTCTATGTTCGACTTTTAAATCTGAATAGCTTATTTTTGAGAGCTTTATGTCCGAAGATCATTTCGAAATAAAATTACCACAGTTTGAGGGACCGTTTGATCTGCTGCTGTTTTTTATCGAACGCGATGAACTGGAAATTCGTGACATCCCCATAGCGCGCATTACAGATGACTTTTTGGCCTATTTGCAGCAGATGACCAGCCTTAACATGGAGGTGGCCAGCGAATTTATTTTCGTGGCGGCTACCTTGATGCGCATTAAAGCCAAGATGTTGCTTCCCCGTTACGACGCTGAAGGCGGTAGTGAGGTTGACCCCAAAGAAGACCTGATTCAAAAACTGATAGAGTACAAGAAGTTTAAGTTGATATGTGATGAACTTAGGCCAATGGAAGAAATGCGTTTAATGCAGGAAAAACGCGGTAATATTGCTTACGACCTGCAACAGGTAGAAGAGGTACCACTGCCGGGCGAGGAGCTAAGCAGTATTTCGCTTTATCGCTTAATGCTGGTTTATGAGCGCATGAGCAAACGCTGGCTTACGCGTACCGAGCCGGTTAAACATACCGTAGTACAATATCCATACACAATAGAGAAACAAAAACAAGCCCTGTCCGAACTACTGACGATTAACAAAAGGCTGGAGTTTGCAACCATATCCAAGATCTCTGAAAACAAAGTTCAGTTTGTTTATAATTTCTTAGCTTTATTGGAAATGTTGCAGCAGCAATTGGTTCAAATTCAGGTAGGTACGGGCTATAACAATTTTTGGGTATCAGCCGCAGATCAAGCTGACCTAAACTAACACGAACGCTGTTATTTAATTTTATGAAAAGAGACAAATTAATCTTTAACCTGCTTGACGAAGAGCAGGAACGTCAGGAAAAAGGCTTGGAGCTTATCGCTTCAGAAAACTTTGTAAGCAAGCAGGTAATGGAAGCCGCTGGTTCTGTTGCTACCAACAAGTATGCCGAAGGCTTACCGGGCAAACGCTATTATGGCGGTTGCGAAGTGGTTGACGAAATTGAAACCATTGCTATTGAGCGTGCAAAGCAGCTTTTTAACGCTGCATGGGTTAACGTACAACCTCACTCTGGTGCGCAGGCAAATGCAGCAGTTATGCTGGCGTGCTTAAACCCGGGCGATAAAATTTTAGGTTTCGACCTATCTCATGGTGGCCACTTAACACATGGATCACCGGTTAACTTTTCTGGTAAATTATATGAGCCGCATTTTTACGGTGTTAAACAAGATACCGGTTATATCGATTATGAACAATTAAGAGCAGTAGCTTTAGAGCAACGCCCTAAAATGATCATCTGCGGTGCATCTGCGTACTCACGCGATTGGGATTATGCTTTCATCCGCCAAGTAGCTGACGAAGTAGGGGCTTTGGTACTGGCTGATATTTCTCACCCTGCAGGTTTAATTGCACGTGGTTTGTTAACAGATCCACTTCCACATTGCCATATCGTTACTACTACTACCCACAAAACATTGCGCGGCCCACGTGGCGGTATGATTATGCTGGGCCAGGATTTCGAAAACCCATGGGGCTTAAAAACACCTAAAGGCGAAGTGAAAATGATGTCGCAATTATTAGATTCGGCTGTTTTCCCTGGTACGCAAGGTGGCCCCTTAGAGCATATTATTGCTGCAAAAGCTGTTGCCTTTGGCGAAGCTTTGAGCGATAGCTATATGAAATACGTGCTGCAGGTTAAAAAGAATGGTGCTGCAATGGCAGAGGCCTTTATTAAACTGGGCTACAACATTGTATCTGGGGGTACTGATAACCATTTGATCCTGATCGATCTGCGCAATAAAAACATCACCGGTAAAGCTGCAGAAGAAGCTTTGGGTGAGGCAGATATCACTGTAAATAAAAACATGGTTCCTTACGATGATAAATCACCGTTTGTAACTTCTGGTATCCGTGTGGGTACTGCGGCAATTACAACCCGTGGGTTTAAGGAAAAACATATGGAAGAGATTGTAGCCTTAATAGACGCTGTAATTAACAATAACGATAAAGAACATTTTATAAAGAAAATTCGTAAGAGTGTTCATCTACTAACTGAAAAATTTCCATTATACAAGGACTAGTGATGAAAAAGTGAAATGATAATTGATCGGTACCCCCTTCCTGCCAATGAAAAAGAACGATTAGCGGCACTGCACTCTTATGATATTTTAGATAGCCTGCCCGAAGAACAATACGATGCTATTGTCAGGCTGGCTTCTTATATCTGCGAAGTACCGGTTGCTTTTATTTCATTTATTGATGAGGAACGGCAGTGGTTTAAATCCAAACGTGGTTTAGATATGGAGTCCACAACCAGGGCCGATTCATTCTGTCAGCACACGATAATGGGCGATACGCTGGTAGAAATACCAGATGCTACAAAAAACGAGCTGTTTAAAGACAGTAAGTTTGTTACCGCCGAACCACAAATAAAATTCTATGCCAGTGCGCCTCTGGTTGATCCTCAAGGATTCTCTATAGGCTCGCTGTGTGTATTTGATACCAAACCCCGGGAGCTAAATAATGAACAGCGCGATGCGTTGCGAACTTTAGCTGCCGAGGTTATTTCTCACCTGGTGCTGCGCAAGCAAAAAAAAGAGCTCGAAGAAAACCTGCTCTGGCACAAGGAATTCTATAATCTGTTTAATAGCTCGCCAGAGGTTCATATTATTACAGATAAAAATCTCAACATCCTGCTCATTAATGAGGCAGTGATCAGTACGCTTGGTTATCAACCGGCAGAGGCAATTGGTCAGCCCATCTGGAAATATTTTCCCGAAGATAAACGGGAAGCTATTTTAGAGAAGATGCACGCTGATGCCATCAACCCACAAAATCCATCTTTTGAAATAGAAACTCCTATTGTTACCGCCAAAGGCGATTTGAAATGGATCAGTTGGAGCATTAAAGCTTTTGGCGATAAATGGTATACCAGTGGTCGCGACATCACCGAACACCGTAAAATAAACGAAGAGCTGGAGCTGCTGTCATTAGTGGCCAGCAAGGTGATCAATGGTATTGTAATCAGTAATGCTGAAGATAAAGTAGTTTGGATTAATAATGGTTTCGAAAAAATAACCGGCTATCAACCAAGTGATGTATTTGGCCAGCAGCTTCGTGATGTTTTGAAGGGTACCTTACCCGATAATTTCCCGAATGCCAAACTGGATGAGCTGATCCGTACCAGGCAATCTTATGAAATTGATCTTTTGGTTACCCGCAAGGATGGTGAAAAGATCTGGGTGTCTGTTATCAATTCGGTTGTGCGTAACGAGCATGGTGAGGTAGACAAACAGGTGCGTGTTATTATTGATATATCAGACCGTAAACGTACCGAGCAGGAACTGGAAATACTATCGTCGGCGGCAGAAAAATCACCAAGTGGTATTTTGATAAGGGATAGGGACACCAACATTGTTTGGATGAACGAGGCCTTTGAAAAAATAACAGGCTACAAACTTGATGAGATGATTGGGACAACGTTTGGGCACCAATTAGTTGGTCCCGAAACCGATTTAGAAGCATTGCTGGCCGCTGCTAAGTTAGTGGAACAGCATAAACCTTATGAGCTTGAAGTAAAATTGTACCACAGGGATGGTAAGCCGGTTTGGGTATACCTTTCAAACAGCCCATATTTTAATTCGGCCGGCGAAGTAGAGCGCCAGATTATGGTTGCGCTTGATATTACCGAGCGCAAAAATGCTGAAGAAGAAGTGAAAATGTTATCGCTTGTGGCCAGTAATACTTTAAGCGGTGTGGTTATTAATGATAGTAATGGTGAGGTTGAGTGGGTAAACAGCGCCTTTACAAAAATTACAGGTTATACGGTTGATGATGTGGCCAAAAAACACCTCGGAGATGTATTGAAAGGTGAACTTACGGATATTAGCATTATTCAAAAAGCGCGTGAGCTATCTAAAAATAAACAATCTTTTGAGGTTGACCTGCTGGTTTATCGTAAAGACGGGCAGCTATCGTGGATTTCAGTCATTAATTCTGTGATACTAAATGCCAAAGGCGAGGTTGATAAATATATTGAAGTTATTATTGATATTACCGCTAAAAAGAAGGTTGAGATTGAGTTGATATCTGCTAAGGAAGAAGCCCTGCAGCTAAGCCGGGCCAAGGATATGTTTATATCGGTAATGAGTCATGAGATTCGTACGCCGTTGAACGCGGTTATTGGTATGTCGCATTTATTGTTAGAAGATAACCCTTCCGAATCGCAGATGGAAAATTTGGGTATCCTTAAATTTTCTGCCGAGAACTTATTGACATTGATTAACGATGTGCTGGATTTTGCCAAGATAGATACTGGAAACGTAGAACTTGAAAAGGTTAATACAGACCTGCGCGAAATTGTACATGGCGTAATGTCTTCTATGCAGTATAAAACTGGTAGTAAAGATATTTACCTGAAAGAAAGCGTTGATGAAGAAGTGCCTAAATGTATATTGGGCGATAAAACCAGGCTGACCCAGATATTGCTTAACCTGGTGGGCAATGCCGTTAAATTTACTGATAAGGGTGGTGTTACGGTTGATTTAAAGGTGATTGAACAGTCGGCAAAAGATGTACGCATCAGATTTGCTGTAACTGATACTGGGATTGGTATCGCACAAAACAAGTTAAGTACTATATTTGAATCCTTTAAGCAGGCTGAGCTGGATACCACCCGTAAATATGGTGGCACTGGTTTAGGATTGCCTATTGCAAAGCGGTTAATTGAACTGCACGATTCGAGAGTTAACGTTGACAGCGTGCCGGGCCAGGGAACAACTTTCTGGTTTACAATAACCTTTAACAGGGTTGCGGACGATGTTACAAATAAAAGTATCCAGGTGGAATCAGGATTAAATTTACATGCCTTAGTGGTCGACGATAATCAGATCAACAGATTATTAATTAACAAGGTACTTAAGAAATGGGGAGCAACTGCTGATTTTGCCGAGAATGGGGCAGAAGCTGTAGAAAAGATAACAACCAATCATAATTATGATGTGGTGCTGATGGATATCCATATGCCTGTAATGGGCGGTTTAGAAGCCGCACAAGCCGTTAGGGCCATGCATGATGATAACTACTACCAACAGTTGCCAATTATTGCGCTTACAGCGTCTATGCTTAATAACCAGATGAGCCAGATTTTAGAGGCAGGTATGAATGACTATGTACTTAAGCCCTTTGATCCAAAAGTATTGTTCGATAAGTTGAGCAAATTCCAAAAACAATAGTCTTAAGGGCATAAAAAAAGCAGAGATATCTTGCGATGATCCCTGCTTTAACTATCTAATAAACGCTCCGGGTAGTTATACGTAGTATATACCGGTAAAGGTTTCAGAAATTTTTAATATTTTTTTATTTTGTTTCTTGTATCTGATATTCACTAAATTATGATGTATTCTGCTGAATTCGATTTCTCCACCCGTCATGCTGGAACTCGTTTCAGCATCTCATAGGACAGGAGTATAATTTGCATAGTTCGCTTAGCAAGTGGGATGCTGAAACAAGTTCAGCATGACGGATTGGGAGTTACTCCGCATAAGCAATCGTAGCAATACTCAATCTAAGTCCCTCAATCTCCAACAACATATTACCGCACGATTCAAGTGTAGAACCTGTAGTCATGATATCATCAACCAATAAAATGTGCTTACCTGCTAATGCTTCAGGATTGTTAATGGCAAATACCGAGCTCACATTCTCGAATCTTGAATAACGGGACTTCCGTGTTTGAGTTTCGGTGGCTTTGGTGCGCACCAGGTTTTTAATGGATACAACTGCGTCGAGTTTTTCGGCTAATCCCTGGGCAAAGCGCTCGCTTTGGTTGTAACCTCTTTTGCGCATTCGCGAGAGGTGCAGGGGGACAGGGATAATAATATCTACCGTTTTAAATAATTCATTGCCTGCAAGGCGGCCGCCTGCTATTTGACCAATGAGGTTACCTACTTGCGGTTTGTTCTTGTATTTTAAGTGGTGGATCAGGCGTTGTACTTTACCGCCTTTTGTGAAATAAAATAGGGCATACGAGCCCTCAAGTTTCATTTTTCCCCAAAATTGCTGTGCTACGATGTGATCTGTTTGCTGGTGAAAATTGGTATATGGCAAGTTGTATATGCAGTTGGTGCATATCAGTTTTTCTTGTCCGGATAGTTTTTCATTACAAGCTTCACAAAGTTGCGGAAATAGTAACGACAAAAAATCCGCGAGGTAGCCGCGGTTAATGTTCATAAAAAGTAAATGGTAATAAAAATATTACAAAGGTTTAAACGGCCTCAGCTTTCTCTTTATCCTTTATGGCTAACTGCCCGCAAGCAGCGTCAATATCCTTCCCACGGCTGCGCCTTACATTGGTTATGATGCCTTGCTTACGCAGGTACGCGGCAAAAGTTTCAATTTTATCACCATCAGCATTCAAAAATGCAGCAAACGAAATGGGGTTATATTCAATAATATTAACCTTACAAGGCAGGTGTTTGCAAAATTTGGCAAGTTCGGCCGCATCTTGCAGGGTATCATTAAAATTATCGAAAACGATGTACTCGTAGGTTACCGCGTTCTTGGTTTTGGCGTAGTAATATTTTAATGCATCGGCCAGTGCAGCTAATGAGTTCTGCTCGTTAATGGGCATAATTTCATTTCGCTTTATATCGTTTGCGGCATGCAAAGATAGTGCGAGGTTAAATTTAACTTCATCATCGCCCAATTTTTTAATCATTTTAGCAATACCAGCAGTAGATACGGTAATGCGTTTTGGCGACATATTAAGTCCGTCTTCGGCAGTAATTCTTTCAACTGATTTTAGTACATTGGCATAATTGAGCAATGGTTCGCCCATACCCATATATACGATGTTAGTAAGCGGCACGTTGTAGTTTTCTTTTGCCTGCTGATCAATAAGTACAACCTGATCGTAAATTTCATCGGGGTTAAGGTTGCGTTTGCGCTCCATATAGCCGGTAGCGCAGAATTTACACGTAAGGCTGCACCCAACCTGTGATGAAACACAGGCCGTCATGCGCTCATCAGCGGGTATCAATACACCCTCAATTAAATGAGTATCGTGTAAAATAAAAGAATTTTTTATAGTTTTATCAGCACTAAACTGTGAGTTATTGATTTTTACGTGATTGATCGTAAAATTATCATCCAGTTTTTGACGAAGTTCTTTAGAAATATTGCTCATCGCCTCGAAAGAAAAGCATGATTTTTTCCAAAGCCATTCATATACCTGTTTGGCTCTGAAGCTTTTTTCGCCCATGTTTACAAAATGCTCTTGCAGAGCATCTAAGCTAAGGCTGCGGATATCAATTTTACTTTTTTTGCTGTTCACGCTACAAAGGTACTGAATTTTAAAAAATCAATTTTTGAAACTCATCCTTTAAATGTAAAAATTAAAAAACACAACTAAAGGTTAAATTGTAATTGTTTAATTACGGGTGTTGCATTTCTACTTGAAAGCGATGAGATGATATAGTTAGTTATTGTTTAAATGAAAAGTTACAGAGCCGATTACGTTTTTTCTATTAATGCCGATCCAATTAAAAATGGTATAGTAACTGTTGACGAATTTGGAAAAATTCTTGCAGTTAGTAACCAACCTACACACCCAGATGCACCTATTGAGCAGCTAAGCGGCATATTATGCCCTGGCTTTATTAATACACACTGCCATCTTGAACTTTCGCACCTTAAAAATAAGGTTGCTAGGGGCGGTGGACTTGTGGAGTTTATTAAGCAGGTACAACAGTTTAGAAATGTTGACCCCGCCGAACAGGCCGATGCTGCCTTAAAGGCCGATGCCGAGATGTATGAAAATGGTATAGTAGCCGTGGGCGACATATCAAATAGCAATCTCACAATCGACATCAAATCAAAAAGCAAGCTTTATTATCATACGTTTATAGAGATGTTTAGTTTTTTGCCGCAGAATGCCAGAACTGTTTTTGATAATGGGCTTGAGCTGTTAAAGCAATTTAAGCCGCAAAGCGTTTCGATTACCCCACACGCGCCTTACTCGGTATCTAAAGAACTGTTTAAGCTAATCCGTGAGTATAGCGACACTCATACCAACCTGCTCAGTATCCATAACCAGGAGAGCGAGGAAGAGAACAAATTGTATCGCTATAAAACCGGTAAGTTTTTAGATTTATATGAGGGGTTTGGTATCGATATTAGCTACTTCAAGCCGCAGGCGCGTAATTCGCTTCAAACTATTATTCCGTTGTTGAGCAATAAGCAAAAGATCTTACTGGTGCATAATACCTGCACAAACCTTAAAGATATTTACTTTATTAAAAGGTTTGATCGTATTATCAATTGGTGCTTTTGCCCTGGTGCCAATATGTATATAGAAGGGCATCTGCCTAAAACCGAACTATTTTTGGAACAGGGTTTTAATATTACCTTGGGTACGGACAGCCTGGCATCAAACACCGGCCTGAGTATATTGGCAGAAATGAAATTATTGCAAGATCAGGTGCCAAGCCTTCCACTGGCCAAGTTACTGCAATGGGGTACACTTAACGGTGCAAAATACCTGGGTATTGACGACGAATTGGGAAGCCTGGAAGTTGGCAAAATGCCCGGCTTAAACCTGATTAGCGGCCTCGACGATTTAAAAATTACTGCAGATACTAAAGTTAGGCGCATCGCATAAATTTCATTTTGGTTAATTAACTGTACTTTTGTGCCGATATGATTAAACATATAGATATTGTAGTACAGGGTAAAGTACAGGGCGTTTTTTATAGAAACTCTACCAAAGCGGTTGCCGACCAGCTAGGGGTGAGGGGGTATATTATGAACCATGAGAACGGCGATGTTCTTATTGCTGCCGAAGCTGACAACCTGAGTTTAGAACTATTTTTAGAATGGTGCGGCAAAGGGCCCGAAGCAGCGCGTGTAAGTGGCTTAACCACCACCGATGGCGAAGTGAAAAACTATCGTAATTTTGAAATAGTGAAAAAGTCACCTGTTGCTTAATTTGCTGCATTAAACCTTTTTGTATTGTCAACTGCTAAAAAATTTGCGGGGCAAACCGCTTTATATGGCCTAACAACTATAGCGCCACGCATACTCAGCTTCTTTCTTACACCTATTTATGTAAAGGCATATCCAGCCAGCGTGTATGGTATTTTTACTACCATGTTTAGCTGGGTATCGGTAATTAACCCCATACTGGCATTTGGTATGGAAACCACCTATTTCAGGTATCTTAATAAACATGCAGACAATAAGCAGCAGGTTTATAATAACAGTTTTGGTACTATAGTAGCATTAACATTTGCCTTTTTACTGGCCACATTGCCGTTTATTGGCCACATTGCTGCATACGTACAAATTGATAATAAGACGCCGTTAAGTGATTACATTATTTATGTAGAATATTTTATAGGTGTGCTTGTTATTGATGCCTGGTGCGTAATACCTTTCGCCAAAATAAGGGCTGATGGCCGCCCTGGTCGGTATGGTACTATTAAGTGTATCAATATACTTACGTTTATAGGGCTTAACCTCTTCTTTATTTTTGTTATTCCATTTGTAATTACTCACAACTTGCCAGGTGCGGCATGGTTAAGCACATGGTATCATGCGAGTTGGATAGGCTACGTATTTTTGTCAAATTTAATAGCGAGTGCTTTAACACTGGTTTTATTACTGCCCGAGTTATTGCAGTTACAGTTGAAGTTTGATGCCCGTATGTTTCAGGAGATGCTTATTTACAGCTGGCCTGTATTGGTTGCCAATTTATCTTACATTATTAATGAAAATCTGGATAAATTACTTCTGAGTAAACTGCTCCCTGTGGGTATTAGCAGCCGTGATGTGGGCATATATGGAGCCTGCGCCAAAATAGCGGTGTTCCTTAATATATTTGTACAAGCATTTAGACTTGGGGCCGAACCGTTCTTTTTTAATCAGGCTAAAAATAAAAATGCTGGCCAAACCTATGCCAAGATCATGGATTATTTCGTGATCGCTGTTTCAATCATATTTGTTGCTTTAGTAGCTAATATCGAATTACTTAAGTATTTTGTACATGGCAAAAAGGGTCAGGAGGGATTATATTGGTCGGGTTTAGGTGTTGTACCACTGTTATTATTTGGCTATTTAAGTTTGGGTATATACATGAATTTATCGGTTTGGTATAAGCTGTCAGACCAAACTAAATATGGTTTCTATATTTCAGGAATAGGTGCTTTTTTAACCATTGTGCTTAATGTCATATTTATACCTAAATATAGTTTTATGGCGGCGGCATGGGTATCTTTGATAGCTTATGCCACCATGATGGTACTATCTTATATTTGGGGACAAAAAAATTATCCGATACCTTATAACCTTAAAAAGAATCTGGCGTATATTATCGCATCAATAATACTCGTTGTATTATCGTTTGTAGTGTTTAAACGCAATATCTTTATTGGTAATATATTGCTGATCCTCTTTGTTGGGGTTACTTTTTTTAGTGAGCGTAAGGATATTAAAAATATATTGAGTAAAAAATGATCGTAAGAGTTATCAATAAGTCAAAAAACCAATTGCCGGGTTACGAAACCATCCACTCGGCAGGCATGGATCTTCGTGCCGACCTGGAAGCGACTGTAGTGTTACAGCCCATGGAGCGTAAGTTAATCCCAACCGGTTTATATATAGAATTACCAGAAAGCTTCGAAGCACAGATCAGGCCGCGCAGCGGGCTGGCCTATAAACATGGTATCAGCATCGTTAACTCGCCTGGTACTATTGATGCCGATTATCGCGGAGAAATTAAAGTGTTGCTGGTTAATTTATCTACAGAAGCATTTGAAATTAATACCGGCGACCGCATCGCACAAATGATTGTGGCCCGCCACGAAAAAGTGAGTTGGGAAGAGGCCGAAATATTAAATGATACAACCCGCGGTGCCGGCGGATACGGCCATACTGGTGTAAACTAATACCATGAACTTAAAGCTAACGTTGATTGGAATTGCTTTTGTGCCCGTGTTTTGCCTGGCGCAAAATGCCGGTAAGGGCACTGTGGCACAGCCACAGGCTAAAGTGATGACATCGACGGATAGCCTGATGGTGAAGCAGCTGTATTTTACAGCCCTGCGCGAAAAAACCATCGAAAACTTTACCCTGGCAACAGATCTGTTTACCCGTATTTTACAGATAGACCCTAACAATGATGCGGCTATGTACGAGCTGGCCAACCTTAAAAAGTTAGCTAAAGATGAAGCCACCGCAGAGCAATTATTAGAACGGGCAACCACTCTTAAGCCAGATAATGAATGGTATTGGGCGGGCCTTGCCGCCAGTTACGAAAAGAGCAACAACATTGTTAAACTCGAAAACGTATTTAGGCAGCTGATCAGGCTTAACTCAGATAACCCTGATTATTATACAGATATGGCCAACGCTTTATCTATCGATAAAAAATACGACGAGGCTTTAGCTACTTATGATCAGTTAGAAAAAATTACGGGCCCTACAGACGAACTGCTTATTAAACGGCAAAAGGTTTACCTGATGCAGGGTAAAATAGATAAAGCCACTGCCGATTTAAAGGCTGCGATTGTGGCTAATCCTGGTCAGGTTAAATATTATTTGATGCTGGGCGAGGTATATAACTCCAACGGGTTAATTGATGATGCCTTGGCTACCTTCCAAAAAGCAGAGAAAATTGATCCGCAAAATGGTTATGCACATTTAGAGCTGGCAGACATTTATCGTAACAAAAAGAGCTACGAAGCTAGTTTTAACGAGTTAAAGCTGGCATTCGCTATTCCTGCACTTGGTGTTGATCAAAAACTACGCATTATTTTAGGATATCTACCTAAGTTTCCAGACCCTAATGCCAAGGCCAGCGCGTTAGAGTTGAGCCGGATCGTCACAGTAGCACATCCAACAGAACCACGTGCTTTCGCCATGTATGGCGATATGCTGGTGCAAAACCAGCTATACAAAGATGCCAGGGTGCAATATCAGAAATCGTTAGCTATTAACGATCAGATTTACGCTGTGCACGAACAATTGGTTAGAATTGAACTTGGTGATAATGATCTTGATGCCGCAATTAAAGATGGCGAGAACGCACTTTCCTTATTCCCTAACCAGGCCTGGATGAATTATTTGGTTGGCGTAGCCTGGATGCAGAAAAAGAATTACACCAAAGCATTGGGCTATATAAAAAATGCAACTTCATTAGAAGTTCAGGATAAGGATCTACTTTCGCAAAGTTATTCGGCCCTGGGCGATTGTTATCATGAACAAAAAAATGACAAGCAGTCTGATGAATCGTACGATAAATCATTAAGCTACAATCCCGATAACGCATATACGTTAAATAACTACGCCTACTATCTTTCGGTAAGAGGAGCGCAGCTGGATAAGGCCGAGCAAATGTCGAAACACTCGAACGAGCTGCAGCCGGCAACCGCATCTTTCGAGGATACTTATGCATGGATATTGTTTAAGCAAAAAAAATACGCCGAAGCAAAAGTGTGGATGGAGAAAGCTTTGGTTAATGATAAAGATCATAATGCTGTGCAGGTAGAACATTATGGAGATATAATGTTTTATTTAGGTAATGTAGATGCAGCCGTAGAAAACTGGAAAAAAGCTAAAGCCTACGGAGCCCAGTCGACAGTATTAGAGCGAAAAATAAATGAAAAGAAATATATCGAGTAGTATCCTGCTGTTAAGCAGTTTAATTATAATGGCGGGCTGCCATGCCAAAAAAAAGCTGGTTACCCGCACAGCAGATAGTTCGGCAGTGTCACATACAGATAATGCGGCAAGTGCTGCCAGAAAGAAAATTGCGGCCATCCGTGCTAAGCAGGTAAATTTTAACACCTTCTCTGGCAAGGCAAAAACCAAGCTCAATATCAACGGCAACAGCAATGATGTTACGCTGAATATCCGTATTCTTAAAGATCAAAAAATATGGGTTTCTATCACTGCTATTGCCGGTATAGAGGTTGCCCGCGCATTGATCACGCCAGACAGTATACAGGTAATGAACCGCTTGCAAAGCGTGTATATCAAAAAGCCTTTCAGCTATATCTATACATTCGCCAGCAAACAGGTTAACTATAAAACGGTAGAATCATTGCTGGTTGGTAATGCTATCCCAGAAACTTTAAATGATAATACCATTCTGCAGCCATCAAACGGCAATATCATTTTAAACGGCACGCTTGAGGATCTGATCTACCAATTAACCGTAGGTCCCGACCTTACAGTTAGCAGTACCAGTTTAAATAATGCGCAAGCTGCACAATCGTTACAAATCAATTACGGCAATTTTATCCAGGCCACAAACCGCGTTATTCCTTCGCAAATCTCGTTTACATCAAAAGTAGGGGCGAAAAACATTCAGGCCGATCTTAATTATTCGAAGGCAGACTTTGATCTTCCGCTCGAATTTCCGTTTAGCGTACCAAAGAGATTTTCACTGGTAGATTAAAATTGTATTTTTGGTTTGATGAAATTTTTAAGATATCTATTCTTTTTTGTGCTCGCTTTAACAGCGGTAAATGCTTTTGCACAAAGCAGTGCCGAGCTAAAACGTAAGCGCGATAAGTTGAATGAGGAGCTCGAGCAGCTAAATAATGAATACCAGGAAACTGCTAAAAATAAGAAGACCACGCTTAAACAGCTCAATATCTTAAAAGCACAAATAAGCCTGCGCGAAGACAAAATTAACACCCTGAATACGGAAGTTCGTTTACTGGGCAACCAGATTAACGAAAATACCAACAACGTACACTCCCTGCAAAGCCAGCTTGATCAGCTGAAAAAGGAGTATGCTGCTATGATTGTGTTTGCCTATCATAACCAAAGCGCATATAACAAGCTAATGTTTGTTTTTGCTTCGCAGGATTTTAACCAGGCTTACAAACGCCTAACCTATTTACAGCAATTTGGTACTTATCGCCAGCGCCAGGCCGAGTCTATACAAGGTACCCAACACGAGTTAAAGGTAAAGATCAACCAGTTGGATAGAACCAAGGATGAGCAGAGCAACCTGTTAAAAGACCAGGAAAAAGAAAAGCAAACCCTCGGTAAAGAAAAGAATAGTCAGCTGGAAGTAATAAGTGATTTGTCCAAACATCAGGGCGAATTAAAACAACAGCTTAAAGATGCAGCACAACAAAAGGCTAAAATAGAATCGCAAATTAGAGTTGCCATCAGAAAAGAAGTAGAAGAAGCCCGCAGAAAAGCAGAGGCAGAAGCCCGCGCTGCTGCCGCAAGAGCCGCTGCAGAGCGTGCCAGGCTGGCTGCTGCAAATCCAGGTACTCCGGCAGCTAGAGAACCTGCACCTGCTGCCAAAGCATCAACCAATAGCGAGTTGCTGAATGCAACGCCAGAGTTTGCCAAACTATCTAACGACTTTTTAGGTAACAAAGGCCGTTTACCTTGGCCGGTTGCCAATGGGGTTATAACCCAGGAGTTTGGTTTAACGTATATAGAAGGTATTAAGACTGATAACCCGGGTATTGATATCCGTACCAGTGCTGGGGCAGGTGTAAGAGCAATCTTCTCTGGCGAGGTTACCAGTGTTAACAATATTAGTGGTACTTACCTCGTTGTAGTAAGGCACGGTGAATATTTTACAGCCTATGCCAACCTAAAATCCGTAAGTGTATCTAAAGGAGAGAAAATTGGTATTAAGCAAAACTTGGGTACTGTAGCTACAGATGGCGCTACCGGCGAAACCCAGGTGCATTTTGAGTTATATAAAGGTCAAAATGCGGTAAACCCTAAGTTATGGCTTGCTAGTCAGTAAATTATATTAAACTTTCAATATTTAAATTGTTTATATTTGTAAATTCATTCATCAATATGTTACACCCCGTATTATTATTTTTAAATATCGGTTCTTCCGAAATGATACTGATAGTCTTTGTAGCACTAATGCTTTTTGGTGGCGACAAACTGCCAGAGATTGCAAAAGGCTTGGGTAAGGGTATTCGCGATTTTAAAGATGCATCTGAAGGCGTTAAACGCGAATTACATAACCAGATCAATAATTTTGAGGAGAAGAGAGAGACCGCAGCAGTTGCTCCGGAACCAGATAAGGATTTACCGGTTGTTGCTAATACATTAGCTTTGTCAGATCCGTTTGCTGTACCTGCTGTTGCAGAACATGAAACTCCTCAGTTAGAAGAGCATCATGAAGGTGCATTGGCAACCATTAATCAGCATAATGATATTGCACCTGCGGGCGAAGGCCATGCAGATCTATCGCACCTGGTAACTCCAACACATACCGAAGTTACGCATGTTGCAGAAAACCATATCACCCTTTCGCACGTAAGTGAAGAACCGAAGGGCGAAGAGAAGAAAAGTTAATACAATAGAATTATAACATTAATCATATAAATTAAAAATCATCATGGGTGGATTAGGCGCACCAGAAATCATTCTGATTATCATTGCAATTTTAATTCTGTTTGGCGGAAAGAAAATTCCTGAACTAATGAAAGGTTTAGGCAAAGGCATGAAAGAATTTAAAGATGCTCAGAATGGCGAAAGCTCTGAGCCAAAAAGACCAGAAGAAAAAACTAACGTTTAATTAACGTAGTTTCTATTCAATATTATCCGGTTACCAAACCGGAAGTTTAAACTTATTAGTTGAAATACGCTTTCAACTAATAAGTTTTTTTATTTTTAGCCCATGGCTAAAACATATACTTCTTTAAGTGAAATTAAAAATGAGCTGCTGCAAGGTAGCATCACTGTAGAAGGTCTTGTAAAAAATTACCTGGCGCAAGCCAAAGCTAATGTGCACCTAAATGCTTTTAATGAGGTTTTTGAGGAAGAAGCACTTGCGCGAGCTATTGAGGTAGACGAAAAACTGAAAGCAGGCACCGCCGGTAAATTAGCCGGGATGGTGATCAGTATTAAAGATAATATTCTTTATAAAGGGCATACCGCAACTGCATCATCCAAAATACTGGATAATTATACCGCTATTTACTCATCAACCATAGTAGAACGCCTGCTGGCAGAAGATGCCATTATTATAGGCCGTTGCAACTGCGATGAGTTTGCCATGGGCGCGTCCAACGAAAGTTCTTATTATGGCGTAGTAAAAAACCATGCAGATGAAAGCCGGGTTCCGGGTGGTTCATCGGGTGGCTCGGCTGTTAGTGTGCAGGCTGGTATGTGCCATGCGGCTATCGGTACAGACACGGGCGGCTCGGTAAGGCAACCCGCTTCGTTTTGCGGTTTGATTGGCTTTAAGCCTACCTATGGTCGTATCTCGCGCCATGGTATTATTGCTTACGCTTCTTCTTTTGATCAGGTGGGCACTATTACCCATTCTATCGAAGATGCCGCCCTGTTATTAGAAATAATGGCTGGACCGGACGCTTTCGATAGCACACTATCTAAAACGTCAATACCATCATACAGTACAGAACTTACGGCTAAGCCGACTCCTAAAAAGATAGCCTACCTGCGCGAAGCATTAGAAAGACCCGGTCTCGATCCGCAAATTAAAGATGCGCTGGTAAATAAGATTGAAGAATTAAAAGCCGCCGGTAATATTGTAGAGCCAGTCTCTTTCGAGTACCTGGATTACGTAGTACCAACCTATTATATCCTAACCATGGCTGAGGCATCATCTAACTTGGCGCGTTATGATGGTGTGCATTACGGATACCGCAGCCCGAAAGCTGTTGACCTGATGTCAACCTATAAACTATCACGTTCAGAAGGGTTTGGTGTCGAGGTTAAAAGACGTATAATGCTGGGTACGTTTATATTAAGTGCCGGTTATTACGATGCCTATTACACCAAGGCACAGAAAATGCGCAGATTGATCCGTGAAAAAACGGAGGAAATTTTAGATAAGTATGACTTTATATTGACACCGACCTCACCCGAACCTGCGTTTAAATTGGGTAGAGAAGAGAAGGATCCTGTGGTGTCATACTTGGCCGATATATTTACGGTGCAGGCCTCGCTTTCGGGCATGCCGGCTATATCATTGCCGGTAAAAACCGATGGCTTGCCATTCGGCTTGCAATTAGTAGCAAAAAGGTTCGATGAGCAGGAACTGTTAAATTTCTCAAAACATTTTTAAATCTGAGTTAAAGTTATTAATTTAGTGAATCCAATTTTAGCCTTAGCACTCAGGTATTTAAACAAAATTTAAGTATGAGATTTTATACTGTTGTTGCTTTATTGTTTTTATCAAAATTAGCCCTCGCCGCTGGTCCGGGTATGCACACCGACTCTACCATCGTTTCAAAAACTTTTATTATTAATAAAGTTAAACGCGATAGTATTGCTGCAATTAACCCCGGCGCTCAAGGCGGATTTATGAAAGGCCGTTTGTGCGCTATCCAAAAGGAAGTACCGCTAGACTATAATGAATTTGTACAAAGTTACATAGACAACTATACCGGCCGCCGCGAAGAGATGGGCCGTATAATGGGTCTGGCTAAATATTACTTCCCTATCTACGAGAAGGCATTTCATGATGCCGGAATCCCCGACGAAATTAAATTCTTATCCGTTGTTGAGTCTGCTTTGAATCCAAATGCGGTTTCGAGAGTAGGCGCAACCGGCCCATGGCAATTTATGTCGACCACTGCACGTACTTATGGTTTAAGTATCAACAACTATGTTGATGAACGCCGCGATCCGGTACAGGCCAGCTACGCAGCAGCTGCCTACATTAAAGATGCTTACCAGGAGTTTGGCGATTGGCTGGTAGCCATTGCTGCCTACAACTGTGGTAAAGGCAGTGTAGAACGCGCTATTGAAAAAGCCGGGGCAACGGATTATTGGTCTATCCGCCAGTATTTACCGGTTGAAACCAGGGGCTACGTACCCGCCTACATCGCTGTAGCTTATTTAATGAATTACTCAGAACAGCATAAAATAACACCGCAGATATGCAGCATGCCAATGCAAACAGATACCGTTACGGTAAACAAGTTTGTGTCTTTCGCCAATATGTCGCGGGTGTTAAATGTGAGTACAGATCAATTGGCTTCGCTTAATCCATCATACCGCATGGCAGTAGTTAACGGCACTGCCGCTGTGCCACGCAAGTTGGTTATCCCGCAAATGCCGAAAGATAAGTTTAAGGTTTTTTATGATGCATTAAACAACAATGCGCTTAGCGTACCACCTACACCTGTAATTGCAACGCAAGATGCCGGAAGTGCTGTAGATGAGATCCCTGCTTTCCATACCGTTAAAAAGGGTGAAACGCTGGCAGGTATTGCTGATAAATTTGGCGTTGACCAAGCCGACCTTATTGAATGGAACCATTTGCATGGCAATAAAGCCCTGCCGGGCCAAACTTTAAGACTTAATCAGGACAGTGCCACAGGTGCCGCCATGGCTTCTAAAGTATCAAAACCGGCTATTGCAGCAGGGTTATAAGTGTAAATTTTCGTAATAATTTATAAATATTAAGGGCGCATTATCATTGTAATGCGCCCTTCTATTTTAGTACACAGTTGAAAAAGAATCGTAATTTTACGGCCTGAATTTGAGAAGAATGAACAAAACAAACCGCAACCTCGACGCCCTTAACTATCATTCAAAAGGCCGTCCTGGTAAAATACAAGTAGTACCCACCAAACCAACTAATTCGCAACGTGACTTAACTATGGCTTACTCGCCAGGTGTTGCGCAGCCTTGTTTGGAAATTGCCAAAAACATTGAAGACGTTTATAAATATACCGCAAAAGGTAACCTGGTTGCTGTAATAAGCAATGGTACCGCAGTATTAGGTTTAGGCAACATTGGCCCCGAAGCCAGTAAACCGGTAATGGAAGGTAAAGGCCTGCTGTTTAAAATTTATGCTGATATTGATGTTTTCGATCTGGAGATCAACGCCACCACCGTTGATGAATTTGTAAACATTGTTAAAGCTTTAGAACCGACCTTCGGTGGGGTAAACCTCGAAGATATTTCGGCCCCAACCTGTTTTGAAATTGAGCGCCGTTTAAAAGCCGAGATGAATATCCCGGTTATGCACGATGATCAGCATGGTACCGCCATTATTTCGGGGGCTGCTTTGATGAACGCTTGTGAGCTGCAAGGCAAAATATTAAGCCAGATTAAAATGGTAGTAAACGGCGCTGGTGCTGCTGCTGTAAGTTGCTCAAAAATGTACCTGTCGCTTGGTGTTAAGCCAGAGAATTTGGTGATGTTTGATATCAACGGTGTGTTAGATCAGAGCCGTACCGACCTGGATGAGATGCGCCAGCAATTTGCAACCCACCGCACCGACGTTAAAACTTTAGCCGATGCCATGAAAGATGCCGACGTATTTGTTGGCCTTTCGGCAGGTAATGTGGTTAAGCCGGATATGGTACGCAGTATGGCTCCAAATCCTATTGTGTTTGCTATGGCTAACCCAGAGCCAGAGATTGATTACGAAAGTGCAATTGCTACCCGCGATGATTTAATTATGGCAACCGGCCGTTCTGATTTTCCTAACCAGGTAAATAACGTGCTGGGGTTCCCTTATATTTTCCGTGGCGCGCTTGATGTTAGGGCTACTGCCATTAACGAAGAAATGAAACAAGCAGCTGCGATTGCAATTGCAGAGCTGACTAAAAAACCCGTGCCCGAAGCGGTAAACCTGGCTTATAATGCTAAAAATTTAAAATTCGGCAGGGATTATATCATCCCTAAACCGATGGATCAGCGATTGATCACCGAGGTTTCTATCGCGGTTGCTAAAGCGGCGGTAAATTCTGGTGTAGCCCGCAAGATAATTACCGATTGGGATGCTTATAGTGAAGAATTAAGAAGCCGTATAGGCAAAGATGATCGCCTGCTACGTAACATATCAATCAAAGCCAAGCAAAACCCTAAACGTGTGGTATTTGCCGAGGCCGATAATTATAAGATTTTAAAGGCTGCCCAAATTGTTAAAGATGAAGGTATAGCTACGCCGATTTTGTTGGGTAACATCGACAAGATCAAAAAGATCATGGAAGAAACCGAGCTCGAGCTTGGCGATGTTCGCATGATTGACCCCCGTAAAGAAAATGCGCCTTGTGTTGAGGAGTACGCAGAATATCTTTACAATAAGCGCCAGCGCCGCGGCATCACCCTTTACGAAGCCCGTAAAATGATGTGGGACCGTAACTACTACGGTGCAGCCATGGTGCAGTTTGGAGAAGCTGATGCTTTGATCTCTGGTTTAACCAAAAGTTATGTGAGCACAGTAAAGCCAGCCTTGCAAATCATTGGTACCGAGCCGGGCGTGAGCCGTGTAGCCGGTATGTATATGATGATTACCCCAAAAGGGCCTGTGTTTTTTGGTGATACTACCGTAAACGTAAACCCAACGGTTGAGGAGCTGGTAGATATTACCGTGTTGGTAGAGCGCTCTGTGCAACAATTTAACATCCAGCCAAGGGTCGCTTTACTTTCATACTCTAACTTTGGTTCTAACGATGGTATTATTCCAGAGAAATCACGCGAAGCTGTAAAAGTATTGCATGAAAGATTTCCTGATATGATTGTTGATGGAGAGATGCAGGCCAACTTTGCTATTAACTCCGGCTTGTTGAGTGATAATTTTCCTTTTTCTACCCTCAATGGCAAGCCGGCCAACACCCTGATTTTCCCTAACCTGGAGTCGGGCAACATTGCCTACAAGCTATTGCAGGAGCTGGGCGGAGCCGAAGCCGTAGGCCCGATTTTGCTGGGGCTAAATAAGCCGGTACACGTGTTGCAATTGGGCAGTTCGGTTCGCGAAATAGTGAACATGGTGACCATTGCAGTGCTTGATGCGCAGCAAAAAGAACAAAATGAACGGTAAGCCAAAATGCTTTTTAAATTATCTTAGCTTTAGATAAATGTTTGATTATATCGAAGGTAAATTAGTATTTAAATCACCGGCATATGCGATTATTGATGTGGGAGGCATAGGCTACCACATCAATATTTCGGTTAATACATACGCAAAACTAGGAGATCTAAATAGGTTCAAACTTTATACGTGGTTACACGTAAAAGAGGACGCACACACCCTTTATGGGTTTGGCGATGAAGGTGAGCGAAGGTTGTTTTTGCACTTGATCTCGGTATCGGGTATTGGGCCAAACACGGCGAGGATGATGTTATCGTCCATTACGCCAGAGGAGATACAGGATGCCATTGTAAAAGGGCATGTATCAACTATACAACGCATTAAAGGCATTGGACCAAAATCGGCACAAAGGCTGATACTGGAACTGCAGGATAAATTGAAGAAAGACGGCCCGGATACATTGATAAACGTGCCGATAAATTATACTGTGAAGGATGAGGCTCTAAGTGCGTTGATTATGCTGGGATTTGCACGTAATATAGCCGATAAAGTACTCGATAACGAGATAAGAAAAGAAACCGGAACCTTAAATGTGGAGCAACTTATAAAAGCTGCCCTAAAAAATTTATAGATTTATAGAAGAAACTTTTTACTAACCGCTTGATCAAAAACCTTACACCAAAAGTTGTAGCCTTTTTTATTCTGATTGCTGCCTTTGGCGTCAATAGCTACACTTTTGCCCAACAAAATCAAGCCTTAAGTACCAAAGATACCACTACTAATAAACAGCCCGCACGTACACCTGCGCGCAGAAAAGACTCTACTACCGTACAGCAGTCGTCATTATACCCATTAGGCACACGCAACAGCCGTTTGCTGGAAGGTGTTTTAGAACCCGACCCTCCGAACCTGGTACGTACCATTACTTATGATGCCGCAACCAACCTTTATGTGTTAACAGAAAAGGTTGGTAACCTATATTACAGGGCGCCCCAATACCTAACCTTTATGCAATACCTGGATTTAATGCAGCGCCAAAATCAGCGGCAGTATTTCCAGCAATTGTCTGATAACTATGCCTATGCATCGCAGCAGCCTGGCTTTATACCTCAAATTAATGTACGCAGCCAAACTTTCGAACAGATCTTTGGGAGTTCTGTAATTGATATCCGCCCGCAGGGATCGGCCGAAATGATTTTTGCAGGCCAGGTTAACAGTAACCAAAACCCTTTATTAAATACCAAACAACGCAGCGTATTTAACTTCAACTTCGATCAAAAGATCCAGATGAACGTGGTGGGTAACATTGGTGATAAGTTAAAGATCTCTACCAATTATAACACCGATGCCCAGTTCCAATTTGATAACCAGATCAAGATTGATTATACCGGCCACCCGGATGAGATCATCCAAAAGATAGAGCTGGGTACGGTTAGTATGCCTTTAAATACTTCGCTTATCACAGGTAGCCAGCAACTGTTCGGTTTAAAAACCAAGTTAAAGTTTGGCAACCTGGATGTAACCAGTATTTTTTCGCAGCAGCGTTCGCAATCAAAAACCATCACCATTACCAACGGCTCGCAGCAAGGTAACTTTAAGCTTACCCCGGCAGACTACGAAGCCAACAAGCACTACTTTTTAGCCCAGTTTTTTAGAGATAACTACAACAAGGCTCTGGCCAATATCCCAATCATCAGCTCTAACGTAAACATTACTAAAATTGAGGTTTGGACTACCAACCGTAGCAGTACCACAACAGATTCGCGGGATATCATGGCCTTTCTGGATTTGGGCGAAAACAATCCTTATAACAAAACTTTAATACGCGGCGGTACTTCCGGTTTACCGGCTGGTTTCCTGAGTCCTAATTTTCCGCAGGAGTCTAACAACTTATTGCAAAATATCAGCACCATACCGAATGCCAAACTAACCAGTTCGAGTGCCATAGCGCAATATTTTCAGGCTAGCGGTGCGACAGATAACTATGCCAAGCTTACCTACGCCCGCAAGTTAACCGATAAAGAGTTTACCCTGCATCCGCAATTGGGTTATATCTCTTTAAACTACCCATTGAATAATGATGAGGTGTTAGCCGTGGCTTATCGTTATACTTACAACGGGGTAGAATACCAGGTGGGTGAGTTCTCCACAGATGTACCTGTAGATCCGGTTAACCCTAAAACACTTTACGTAAAGTTGCTGAAAAATACGGTACTGAAAACCGGTTTGCCTACCTGGAAACTGATGATGAAAAACATCTATTCGCTTGGTGCTTATCAGATCAGCCCGCAGAATTTTAAGATGACGATCTCGCGTCTGGACGAAAAGTCGGGTATTGCAAAGCCAATTATGGATGAGGGGACCAAAACCAAGAGTAAACTTTGGATCCAGCTTACCGACCTCGATAACCTAAACCAGCAAAACGATAAGGTACCCGACGGCTACTTCGACTTTCTGGAAGGTATCACCATTGATTCGCAAAACGGACGGGTAATGTTCCCGGTAGTTGAGCCATTTGGCTCTGACCTAGCCAAGCAATTTGCCCCCGGCGAAACGGATTTGATTAGCCGGTATACTTATCAACCGATATATGACTCTACCAAAACCATCGCGCAGCAACTCTTCCCTAATTTAAACAGGTATGTGATACAGGGTACTTATTCGTCGCAGGGTGGTTCGGAGTATCAGCTTAATGCTTTAAATATTCCGCAAGGTTCGGTAATTGTAACGGCCGGTAGTTTAAAACTGACTGAAGGAACCGACTTTAGTGTTGATTATAACAGCGGCCGGATCCGTATTATTAATACAGCCCTGCTACAATCTGGCCAGCCTATTAACGTTACGGTAGAAAATAACGAGTTGTTCGGCGTGCAGCAAAAATCTTTGTATGGTACCCGGCTGGATTATAAAGTGGATGATAACCTGAAACTCGGTGCCACCATTATGCACCTAACCGAGCAGCCTATCACACAAAAAGAAATTGTTGGCCAGGAGTCGATATCCAACACCATATGGGGCTTCGACGGCAATTATAGTTCGCAATCACGTTTCCTAACAAGGTTGGTTGATAAGATTCCAGGTATTCATACCAAAGCGCCTTCATCCGTGGCCTTTAATGGCGAGTTTGCCCAACTATTACCGGGCAGCCCAAGCGCGCTAAATTTTGCCGGTTCTAAAAAAGGAACATCTTACCTGGACGATTTCGAGAATAGCACTTCTGTTATCGATATTAAGAGCGCCATCAGTTGGCAAATTTCGGGCACGCCGCAAATGTTCCCCGAATCGCAAAATTTCAACGATTTAAGCTATGGCTATAATCGATCTTTGCTTGCTTTCTATAACATCGACCCTATATTTTATACCAACACCAGTTCTGTATTAACGGGGAACACCAGGGCCGAGCTATCCAATCATTATGTGCGCGAGGTATTAGAGACAGAGGTTTTCCCTTTTAAGCAATCGGTAACAGGCCAGCCGCTTATTTTACCAACGCTGGATTTGGCATTTTACCCGATGGTACGTGGCCCTTATAACTATACCACCACCGGTGTTAACAACAATGGTACCCTGCAAAACCCGCAAAGCCGCTGGGGCGGTATGTTCCGTAAGATAGAGACTAACGATTTTGAATCGCTCAACGTGGCCTACATCACATTTTGGGTGATGGACCCGTTCATCTACAAGCCACACTCTGCGGGTGGTGATCTGTATTTTAACTTAGGTAGCGTATCCGAAGATATTTTGAAAGATGGCCGTAAGAGTTTAGAGAACGGCTTGCCTGTTAATGGGGATTATAGTACCGTAGACGAAACCAATTGGGGCCGAGTACCGCGCTTGCAACCTGTTATTAACGCGTTTGATAACGATCCTAACAACCGTAAACTGCAGGATGTGGGTATTGATGGGTTAAATGATGCGGATGAGCAACGTAAGTTTGCGCCGTTTGTACAGCAGGTAAAAGGTACACTTGCTCCAACAGCGGCAGCTGCGTTAACATCCGATCCATCGTCTGATGATTATGTGTATTACCGTGGCCCGCAACTGGATCAAACTAATGCTGGTATATTACAGCGTTACGCCAGGTACAACAATACAGAGGGTAACTCTAAAACCGCAGATCAATCAAAGGCTGACCTGGGTTTAGAAACATCAGCCTCTACATCCTTGCCGGATGGTGAGGACATTAACCGGGATAACGATATGAGCCAGGATGACGAGTACTTCCAGTACAAAGTATCTATGCGCCCGCAGGATTTAACAGTTGGCCAAAACTTTATCAATGATAAAATTACATCGCAGGTAAAGCTGGCTAACGGTACCACTCAATCTGTAACCTGGTATCAGTTTAAAATTCCTATTGCAAATTATACCTCTAAAGTTGGCAATATCGAAGATTTCAAAGCTATCCGTTTTGTGCGGATGTTTATGACCAATTTTGCTGATACTGCTGTTTTACGTTTTGCCAGCTTACAATTTGAACGCGGCGAGTGGCGTAATTTTAATGCCGAAAACAGTACAGTAAATGTAATTGCAGATCCGGCTATTGTAAACCCACCGCTTGATAATTCTACATTGGATGTAACTGCCGTAAGTATCGAGCAAAACGGTACACGTACACCAATACCTTATGTAGTGCCGCCAGGTATTACCCGCCAGCGCGATTATAACAACTTAACAACCAATACACAGCTAAACGAGCAGTCGCTCTCGGTAGGTGTCATGAATTTGCGGGATGGGTATTCGCGGGCGGCGTATAAGATGTTTAATAATGACTTGAGATCGTACAAAAATATCAACATGTTTATCCACGCAGAAGGATCTACCCTTAAGGATAATGATGTAAGCGCATTTATTCGTTTAGGTGTGGATTACCAGGATAACTATTACGAATACGAAATTCCGTTAAAAGTAACGCTACCCAATACCAGCGACCCTAATGCCATATGGCCCGATGTAAATAGCCTTGACATAGCGCTCGACCTGTTAACCAATGCCAAGCTGGCGCGTAACCATGCCAAGCTTAACGGGCAGCCCTGGCCGCTCACGGTGCCGTATACTTTAATGGATGGTAAAAATAAGGTGACGATTAAAGGTCAGCCAGATTTGAGCCGACTGGTAACCATTATGCTCGGGGTTCGAAATCCATTAAAGGGTAGCAGCACCAGTACTACCGATGATGGGATGGATAAAACCGCTATTGTTTGGTTTGATGAATTAAGGCTTACCAATTTTGACCAGCACGGAGGTTGGGCCGCAACCGCCAGGGCCAACGCCAAGCTGGCCGATTTTGCCGATGTTACCGTGGCCGGAAGCAAAAGCACGGTCGGCTTCGGTACGATAGACCAGGGTGTGAGCGATAGGAGCCGAAGCGATAATCAGAGCTACGATATTGCTACCAATATGGAGCTGGGTAAGTTTTTCCCGGATAAGAGCGGCATACATATACCTGTTTTTGTAAACGTATCCTCGCAGATGAGCATGCCGCAGTATGACCCATCACAGCCCGATATATTACTCAAAACATCGCTCGATGCAGCCACCACGCAGAAAGAAAAGGACTCCATAAAAAACGTGAGTGAGGATTATACGATAAGAAAGAGTATTAACCTCACTAACGTGCATAAGGCCAAAACTACGCCATCTGCGCCGAACCATTTGTGGGACATTGAAAACTTTAACGCAACGCTTGCCTACAGCCAGTACGAGCATCATGATTTTACAACGCAAAACGATCTGGAGAAAACCTACCACGTGGCATTTGCTTATAATTATAATAACCAGCCCAAGTATTATAGTCCGTTTGATAAGATTATTAAGAACAATATGCTGGCGTTATTTAGAGACATTAACTTTAGTATCCTGCCATCGAGGTTAAACCTGGCCATTAACTTCGATCGTTTTTACTCAGAGAATACACTACGAAATAACGACCCTAATAATTATATCCCGATACCGACAACGTTCAATAAAAACTTTACGATAACCCGCGTTTATGGTATTGGCTGGAACCTGACCAAAAATCTGCAGATGGATATCGACGCCACCAACCTATCTGTAGTTGATGAACCTGCAGGCCGTGTAAACGGTTTAAAACGGGATACCCTTTGGGATAACCTGTTAAAACTAGGCCGTACTACCAACTATAACCATACGCTTAACTTTAACTACAATGTACCGTTTAACAAAATACCAGGGTTTGATTTTGTAACCATGGTTGCACGTTACAGTACGCACTTTAACTGGCAAAGCCAGCCAGAGTTTGCTTTAAACAGTAGCGCATATGATGTGGGTAACAGCATCCAAAACTCGCGCACCATACAGCTGAATCCAACTTTGAACATGATGACGCTTTACAACAAGTTTGGCTTTGTGCGTAAATCAACCAAAGACCAAAATAGTAAAGGGGGCGGCACCGCGGGCGATTTCTTTGTGGGCTTGTTAACCAGTATAAAAAATATTAGCGGTACCTATACCCGTACCGAGGGTACGTTTTTACCAGGCTATTTGCCGCAATCAAATTTAGCTGGGGAAGATCTTAACTACAATGCACCGGGTATCGGTTTCTTGTTGGGTAGCCAGGCAGATCTGAGGCCTAGAGCTGTGGCCAACGGATGGGTATCTACAGATACTTTGCAAAACCAGTTATATGTAACCACACTGAATGAGGACATGCACTTTAGGGCAATTATTGAGCCGTTTAAAGATCTGCGGATAGAGCTTACCGCGCTGAAAACACAGGATAGAACTTATCAGAGTAACTTTAAATACGATGTGACCTCTGGCAGTTTCCAGAACCAAAGTCCAATAACATCCGGTGATTATAGTATATCATACATGACCATTGCTACGGCTTTCTCCAAAATATCTGGCGTGGATAATACTTCTAAAACGTTCCAGAAAATGCTGGACGACCGGGTTATTATTTCGCAGCGATTGGGGCAAGCCAACCCTAACTCTAAAGGGCAGGTAAATGGTTACGCCGATGGTTATAGCGCTACGCAACAAAACGTATTGATACCGGCTTTCCTGGCAGCGTATTCGGGTAAAAATCCATCTAATGTTAGCTTGGGTAATTTTCCGAGTATCCCAATACCTAACTGGCAAATCACTTATAACGGTTTAAGCCGGTTGCCTTTCTTCCAGGAGTTTTTTGATTCGTTTGATCTGCGAAATGGGTATCGCTCAACTTTTACGGTGAATAGCTATAATACCTTGTTGCAATACAAAGAGCAAAATGGAGCATCGTATGCGCGTGATGTTAATAACGATTTCCTGCCTTTCTACCAGTTTTCGCAGGTTACCATATTTGAGCAGTTTGTGCCGCTGCTTGGGGTCGATATCAGGTTTAAAAACAACGTAACCACCAACTTCGAATACCGTAAGAGCCGTACGCTTGGCTTAAGCTTGCTCAACAGCCAACTGGCGCAGCAAAATGAAAATATAGTAGTGTTTGGTTTCGGTTATCGCACCCGTAATTTTAGGTTCCCATTTGGTTTGTTTAGTAATATGAAACCTAATAACGATGTAAACTTTAAATTGGATGTGGCTGTGCGTGATAACAAAACGCTGATTTACCGCGCCGATATTGTAAGTGCAGAGATATCATCCGGAGCACAGAATATTACCTATAGGCCGTCTATTGATTATGTGATAAACCAACGGTTTAACATGAGTATCTTCTATGATTCTAACTTAACCAAGCCCTATACTTCGCAGGCATTTAATACGGCGTTTAGTAATTTCGGTATCAACCTAAAGTTGTTGCTGCAATAAAAAAAGCATCGCTGGTAACAGCGATGCTTTTTTTATTGGGCTAATTTTAAGCGTATTACATTTTTTGTACGTTACCAGAGCCTATTTTATGCTTGGTTACCTCTGCGTTGCCAGAGTAATATACATTACCTGTACCCACTAAGGTTGCACTAATTGTTTTATCAGCTTTAAGGTAAACATTGCCCGATCCGCTTATTGTAATTGAAGCCGTTTGCGTGCTGAAGCTTTTTAGTTTGATCTCGCCCGATCCGCTGATAAGTGCGCTCACCGATGCAGAGGTGCCACCAACTTCTATACTGCCAGATCCGCTGATTCTGGTGGTAAGTTCATTACTAACTTTTGCTGTAGGTATGCTGATAGAACCAGATCCACTTAATATTACTTTAAAATCACTTGCAGTAACATTACCCTCTACCGCCAAACTACCAGAGCCAGAATTGGCTACGGCTCCCAGCGTTTTAACATATACGGTTACTTCGGCAGTTTTAACGTGATAATCTTCTCTTTTAAAGTTAAAAGAGGGCCGTTTAAAACGTATTGTCAAACTACCGCTTTCAACTACGGTTTCTACTTTGTCAATATATTCAGAGTCTACTTTAAGTCTAACACTTTCTTTGTCGCCCAGTATAACGCGCACCTTAAAAGGGCCTGAAACAGATACGCCGCTAAAGCCTGCTACATTACGGGTTTGCTCAGAAACGGCCTGTGCCGAAACGTTTAAAGCTAATGTTATAAAAAGGATAGCCGGTAATAAGCTAAAGGTGATTTTTTTCATATGTTGATATTGTTATTTATATTAAGACGACAAAGTTGCATAAAGGTTGCAGAAAAAAGAGAGATTTTTTGTCGTAGGGGGAATTGGATCTGAAAAATTTACTGACCTATTGACGAGTCTTTTTTAAGAGCGGCCTCATATAAGGCTTTTAAACGACGTTTTCTTTCCCGTTTTTTTATACGGATTTCTTTTTTCTGCTTACGGTCAATCACATTTTGTTTATGCTCGTCTAAACGGGCTTTCATGTTTTTTTGCGATTCATCGTCGAGCCCAAAGCTTGGTTTAATGCCGGCAAGCAGGGTATGCCATACTGTTTTAAAGAAAGGATAATCAATAGGGCGCTGATAATTAACCTGTATAGATCGCGGCTGGGTATTATCAGTGTCGGGGTTGTTATGCTTGATGATCATCGCGTTTGCAAAAAATGAGGCGAGGGTCATGTGGCGCATTTTAAGTTTGGTGGTATCTGCCTTTAGCAATTGCACCTTTAGGTTGTTGTAAAGCAAGGTAACGTTGCCCGTAGCTACATCACTGTTGCCCTGCATGTCGAACGACAAGCTGTTTAACTTGCCTGATGTAATGAGCACAGAGGCTAAAGATTTTGATGCCGCATTAACGGACGGCAAATTCATGGCACCCAGTCTGCCTTTATAACTATAGGCATGTTGTTTATCGGTAAGGTTAAAATTAAACTCAACATCAAGGTTGCCCTTGTTCATAAACCGGGTGTTAAGGCTTATTTTGCAGGTGTTGTTTTTAGTAAGTGCGGCAGAATCATTGGTTACATTATAAAAATGCCCATTGGTATGGTTAAACAATACAATGCCTGCTCTTTTGGTTTTTCTGCTATATTCTTCATAACTCGCATTGATGCCATGTACGCTGATGGTGTCAAGCTTAATATCAGGCAAACGAAAAATAGCGACGTTAGGAAAAGTTTTGATCTTATCAACCATAGCACCTTTTGGATCGATACGCGGGTTACCGAAGATGTTGATTGCGCCGTTAGTTAATATCAAATTTGAACCCCTTATGGTGTGATATTTATTATAAACCTCGAAATCGAAATGATTAAGTTGTAACGAATCCAGGTGTGATACAAAACGGTCTTTATAGGTATGCTCAAAAAACTGGTCCGGTTCGCGGGTAGCTATCAGTGAGCAATCGTAAGCATTAAGTTGCGAGGTACGGGTAGAGAACGTTACCTGCTTGGCTTTGTATTGATACAGTCCATTGGCAGATTGACCGCTATAATTATTCAACTCTGCATTCATTTCTCGGCAATACAAAAAGCGGCTTTTATCGTATTGCGTAGTCGAATCTATCAGTAGATCTATCGCGTTTAAATTAAGATCTTTTAACTCTGATACAATAACCTTTGGCCCTTTATGATTTTCGTAACGCAGTTTAACATCGTTAAGCATCACCTTGCCAATATGGATCATCTTTAACGACTTTGAAATCTGCTGATAAAGCGTACGCTTATCTTTAATAACGGTATCCTTGGCATGATTAAGCTGATACGATACCTTGAGCATGGGGGCGCTCAGCACAATTTCGCCAATATCCAGCTTGTGGTTAAAATAGAGATTGAAGGGGTGGATGTGTTTTAATACCAGCTTTTTTACATGCAGCTCGTACAGGTTATTAGGCGCCAGGTGCGCTTTTTTAAGTGCATTGTATACGCTGGTGTCTGGTTTTAAAGTGATGTTATGAATAACAATCCGGCCTTCCAGAACATGAAGTTGTGCATCGTCAAAATTAGCTTCATACAGGCTATCTGTACTGCTGGCAACGGTGCTCTTTAACTTGTCTGACAATATGGGCGACCAATACTGGTTAACCAGCATGGCGGCTATTAAAACCAAAATTGTAATGACGAGTAGCGAGAAAAACAATACTCTGTGCCACGTGCACTTTAAAAACTTTAACGCCATTAACTATTTTGCTTTACTTTTGCGCCTCTTTAAAAGGCTTCTCTCTGTTTTATACCTTGGTTAGCGATATTGTGTTTCGCGTTTCATTAAACATATGAAATTTATCCAGTTATTTTAATGCAGCTATAAGTATTATTTAAACTAATGCCTGCTTGTACCTAGCCTTATAACGTATATAATGCTGATTTTGATACATCTGCGTTTTGATATGCGCACGTTGTAAGCAACCGTATCATCATCATTTTGTTAAAAGCTGACAAACTGTCATTAGGGTATTTGTTTTTTATGTATTTTTGCAAACATTTTTAATTGTTAATACTGATGATAGATTTGGTACTTCCGGATAAAGCACATGACGAGAGCAGACAGGGCGAAGCTTTAATGCTGGAGACTGATGTTAAGAAAAACGGACGTAAGCTATATATTGAAAGCTATGGCTGCGCCATGAATTTCTCTGACAGCGAGATTGTTGCTTCTATTTTGTTAGATAAAGGTTTCGAAACCACCAATGATTATACCGTTGCCGACGCAATTTTTATCAATACCTGCTCCATTCGCGAAAATGCAGAAGTACGTGTTCGTAACCGCCTGAAAGAGTTTAAAGTTGCCAAGCAACGTAACCCGGGTATGGTGGTAGGTGTGTTGGGTTGTATGGCTGAACGCCTGAAATCTAAATTTTTAGAAGAAGAAAAACTGGTTGACCTGGTAGTAGGCCCCGATGCTTACCGCGATTTACCTAACTTGATAGAACAAGCCGATGGTGGCCAGCGTTCGGTTAACGTATTGCTATCACGTGAGGAAACTTATGCGGATATTAACCCTGTACGTTTAAATACCAATGGCATCAATGCTTTTGTATCTATTATGCGTGGTTGCGATAACATGTGCTCATTTTGCGTGGTGCCATTTACCCGTGGCCGCGAACGTAGCCGTGATGCCATATCGATAGTAAAAGAATGTACCGATTTGTTTAACGAAGGCTACCGCGAGGTTACTTTGTTAGGGCAGAATGTGGATTCTTATAAATGGAAACCAGCCCCACTTCAGTCCTCCCCGGAAGGGGGGGAGCGATCTGTTGATGGAGCTCAAGTCTTCCCTGCCGGGGAGGATTTAGGAGGGCCCCTTGTTAACTTCGCCAACCTGTTAGAAATGGTAGCACAAATCAACCCAGAACTAAGGGTTAGATTTTCTACCTCGCACCCAAAAGACATTACCGATGAGGTGTTATATACCATGAAAAAGTATGATAACATCTGTAAATATATTCACCTGCCAATCCAGTCGGGCAGTACCCGCGTATTGGAAATAATGAACCGTACTTATACCCGAGAGTGGTATATGAACCGGATCGATGCGATCAGACGTATCTTGCCGGGATGTGCTGTATCAACCGATATAATCACCGGCTTTTGTACCGAAACAGAAGAAGAGCATGCCGAAACCCTAAGCATGATGGATTATGTAAACTATGATTTTGCCTACATGTTTATGTACTCAGAACGCCCCGGTACATTAGCTGCCAAACGCTATGCTGATGATATCCCCGAGGATGTGAAAGCGCGTAGGTTAAACGAAGTTATTGCCAAGCAAAGAGAGTCGGCACATATGCGTTTACTGGAAAAAATCGGCAAAGTACAGAAAGTATTAATTGAAGGCTACTCAAAAAAATCGGCCAACGATTACTGCGGACGAAGCGACGAAAACTCGATGGTAATTTTCCCGGTTGACGAACGCTACAAACCAGGCCAGTATGTAAACGTACTAGCAGAACGCTGTACAACAGCAACACTGATGGGAAGAATTATTTAATGTGCAAATATGCTGATATGCAGATGTGCGAATGCGAGCTTCAATCATCTGCACATTTGCACACCTGCACATTCGCACATTAAAAACATCTATGGACGTACAAGAAATAAAACAACGCTTCGGTATCATTGGCAATTCGCCATTGTTAAACCGGGCAATAAATATAGCCAGCCAGGTGGCGCCTACCGATATATCAGTTTTGATTACCGGCGAGAGCGGTAGTGGTAAGGAGGCTTTTTCGCATATTATACACCAACTGAGTCCGCGGAAGCATGGGCCGTTTATTGCGGTTAACTGTGGCGCTATCCCGGAGGGGACTATCGATTCCGAGCTTTTCGGCCACGAAAAAGGTGCTTATACAGGTGCCATTGGCGAGCGTAAAGGTTATTTTGAAACCGTTAATGGCGGTACTATATTTTTGGATGAGATAGGCGAGATGCCTTTAGGCACCCAGGCACGTTTGTTAAGGGTGTTAGAGTCTGGCCAGTTTATCCGGGTAGGATCGTCAAAAGTAGAAAAAACCAATGTACGTGTTATCGCAGCTACCAACGTAGATGTTTATGATGCAGTAAAGGCAGGCAAATTTCGTGAGGATCTGTACTACCGATTAAATACGGTGCCATTACGCATCCCGCCATTACGCGACCGTAAGGAGGATGTTTACCTGTTGTTCCGTAAGTTTGCTTCGGACTTTACAGATAAATATCGTACCCCGGCCATGCAGCTGGATGAGGACGCACAACGTGTACTGGCTAATTACTCATGGCCGGGTAACGTCCGTCAGCTTAAAAATATCGCCGAGCAATTAGCGGTGTTAGAGAGCGACCATACCATTACAGGTCAAACGCTGCTAACCTATATCCCCAACGAAGGCCGGAACTCTAACCTGCCAATGCGAATAGAAAATCAACCTAAAGAAGATTTTTCTGAGCGGGATATCCTGTATAAAGTGCTTTTCGACATGAAGCGCGACATGGTTGAACTGAAAAAACTGGTGGCCGATATGATAGAGCATGGTGGCGTTGCGCCAAACTTTGCCAATCATTCCCAAACCATTAGTCAGTTATATCGCGACATCGAAATCCCTAACAATCAGGAAACACAATTTACCATACAGCAGCCCGTTAGTGTTAATAATAACAATAATGGTAATGTGCCAAACGAGGCTTTTATTACTCCGCATGCCGAAGAGGTAGAAGAATCGTTATCACTGATCGAAAAGGAATCAGACTTGATTCGCAAGGCATTGAAAAAGCACAAGGGTAAACGTAAATTGGCTGCCAATGAGTTAGGCATATCAGAACGTACGCTGTACCGAAAAATTAAAGAATTAAATTTATAAGCATGTTCAAAAGAACGCTGTTTTCTGTTTTGGCTATCCTGGTATTGGCCTGCGTAAGTGAGTCGTGTTCGTACAGGTTGGATGCCGCATCTATCCCAGCCGGATTAAAGACTATCAACGTGCAGTATTTCGAAAATAATGCGCCGTATGTGGTAAACAATTTAAGCCAAAACTTTACCGAGGCTTTAAAAAATAAGATCCGTTCGCAAACGCGATTAAGTATAGTAAGAGGCGAGGCTAACGCTACCATGTCGGGCGCTGTTGTCGGCTACAGTATAGCGCCGGTATCTGTACAGGCTACCAGTACAACATCTGCCCCACCAATTGCCAGTGCCAGCCGTTTAACTATTACTGTTACCGTTAAATACGTTAATGATATTGATAAGAAGCTTAACTTCGATCAGTCATTCTCGCGTTATGCCGATTTTAAAGGCGATATAGGTAGCCAGGAACAAGCCGTTATAGCCCTTATATTACCGCAGCTAACCGAAGATATTTTTAACAAGGCCTTTTCCAATTGGTAGGTAATTTGTACTTTCAACACGTGGAGCAGCAGGTAAATGATAATTTGGCAGAGGCCTTGTGGAGTGTATTAGCTAATCCCGCTGATACCCAGCTGCATATTAATGAACTTCAGGAATTAATAAAAGGCTACCCGCAAAGCAATCTGTTGCACGTATTAGCCGCACGGTCAAATAGCAAAGAATTTATTAGTAACGCCGCTATTTATTTTAACGGGCAATCTTTATACAGATTAACCAATAACGGCGAGCCATTACCAACGGTAAATACAGAGCAACTTGTCAGTTTAGATAAGGTTGTTGCCGATGTTGTTTCAACCCCGGCAACTATCGCAGGAGATACCACCTTAGAAGAACAAATTTCGGCAGAAGATATCGCGCTGGCAGAAGCCAACAGGCGTAAGCTGGGCAGCGAAACCAACTGGGCTTCGTTTACTGAAACTCCGGTGGTAACAGAAGGCCCAGAAGATTTAAACGTTCCTGAACCAGAACCCGAAGAGGTGATATCAGAAAATCCTGTCGCGGAGCAACAAGAAGAAATTTTACCGCTTGAATCATTAACAGATGCTGAACCTGTTAATGAGGCTCAGCTCGAAGCTTTATTACCAGTTGAACCAGCCCAGGAATTAAGCGATTGGCAACCTACGCAGGCAAATGTAAATCCGCCGGCAGAACCGTTCTTTTATGGTAATGGTGCTGCTAAGGCTAAAGAGCCTGTAGTAGAAGAGCAGGCTAAACCTATAGAGCCGGTAGTGAATCAAACCCCAGAGGTTGCCGAAGTACAAACTCCGCAACCTGAAGAATCACCTGTTAGCGATAGCGGGGTGCATCAAGAAGAAAAGAAACCAGAAACTGAACCTGTTGAGGACGAGGTTTACGACGAGATTATAAGCATCGATGATATTCAGATAGAACAGCCTGTACATGCAGCCGAGCAGCCGCCAATCCCTGCTGCAGTAGAGGAAGAATCTTACTATACCAACTATACCGAACAGCCGAAAGAAGCGGTTGCGCCAGTGGCAGAGGCTGCACCGAGACCTGCTTTTGATCTTGAAGACCAAATTACAGAAAGCATTTACGCTACCGACTATTTTGCTTTTAAAGACTCATTGGTAGAAGAACCTGTTGCAGCAATAGAGCTCCAGGCCGAGCCGGAAGAAGTTGCGCAGGGAGATGAGAATCAAACCATGGCTAAATACCATGATGATAATTTGCCTTACTCATTTTTGTGGTGGTTAGATAAAACCCGTCGCGAGCATTCAAATCTTTATCAACCCTATGCTAAGCCAGCTATTTTGCCTGGGATTGATGAGTTGACTGAGGAAAAGGATAAGTTGGAATTATCGCTTCCAGACCCCAAGCAGAAAGAAGAAGAGATCATCGAACGCTTTATACAGGCCGAGCCGCAGATTAAACCACCGGCAGGAGATAAGCTGGATAATGAGAATAAAGCCCGCAACAGTGCCGAAGATAGCGACGAGCTGGTAACCGAAACCCTGGCCCGTATTTATACCGATCAGATGCTTTATCACAAGGCTATAGCAACTTATAAAAAGTTAATGTTGAGATATCCGGAAAAAAGTAGTTACTTTGCAGGTCAAATTGAGAATTTAGAAAACAAAATCAACTAATTATAAAATGTATTTTATTTTAATTATTGTCGCCATTATCGTATGTATCCTTTTAGGATTTATCGTATTGATCCAAAACCCTAAGGGCGGTGGCTTATCTTCAAATTTTTCTTCTTCGTCACAATTAATGGGCGTGCAAAAAACCGGTGATATCCTTGAAAAAGGTACATGGGTATTAGCTATTGCTTTAATGGTATTATCATTAGCTATTAACGTTGCCGTAAAAAGCAGCACTGTAAAAGCAGGCGGTAACAACGAGTATCAAAACCAAATTGAAAGAGCATCTAAACCAACTGCACCAGCAGCTGCGCCGGTTGCCCCAATAACAGCACCTATTAACAAATAAGCTGTATAAAATATTTGATGAAGGCCCACGATTTATCGTGGGCCTTTTTCGTTTTATAGCTAACCTGACAGGCTGGCATTGTCAGGTTTGTGTAACGTGATTGGTATGTAAAGGGTATATTAAAAGTATGACAATTGTACAGCCCAATATGCCAAATTTTAACAAAACGTGGACTTGGCATCATTGATGATGAATAGGAGTAATCAAGAACTAAAAACTATAATTATATAATTATGTCAATAAACATTAAACCTATTGCTGGCACAGCAAACAGAGTAGTAATAGAAGCTGCTGCCGCTGAAGAAAAAACTGCATCAGGTATCATTATTCCGGATACTGCTAAAGAAAAACCACAGAAAGGTACTGTAGTTTCAGTTTCTGACGAAGATGGTGATGGCAAAAAACCAACAGTAAAAGCAGGCGACACTGTTTTATATGGCAAATACGCAGGTACAGAAATTACCTTTGATGGTAAAGAATACCTGATCATGCGCGAATCTGATATTTACGCAGTACTGTAAGCTTAGATATTAGATGTGAGATAATAGATTTTTGTCTCAGGTTTACATCGGCAATTTAACAAACCAATTAAAAAAAATATTTGAGGTTTAAATAGTGAGTTTACTCTCACATCTCAAATCTCAATACTCAAATCTTAAAAAGAAATGGCAAAACAAGTTAAATACAACGTGGAAGCACGTGACGCCCTTAAACGTGGTGTTGATATCTTAGCTAACGCAGTTAAGGTAACTTTAGGTCCAAAAGGACGTAATGTAATTATCGATAAAAAATTTGGTTCACCAATTATCACTAAAGATGGTGTTACTGTTGCTAAAGAAATCGAATTAAAAGATTCTTTAGAAAACATGGGTGCCCAAATGGTTAAAGAAGTTGCCTCAAAAACTGCTGACATTGCAGGTGATGGTACTACTACTGCTACTGTATTAGCACAAGCTATTGTTACTGCCGGTATTAAAAACGTTGCAGCCGGTGCAAACCCAATGGATTTGAAACGCGGTATTGATAAAGCTGTTTCTGCAGTTGTTAAAAACCTGCAAGAGCAATCTCAAACTGTTGGCGAAGACAACAATAAAATTAAACAAGTTGCATCTATCTCTGCAAACAACGACGAAGTTATCGGTACTTTAATTGCTGATGCGATGGCGAAAGTTGGTAAAGATGGTGTGATCACTGTTGAAGAAGCAAAAGGTACTGAAACTGAAGTTAGAACTGTAGAAGGTATGCAGTTTGACCGTGGTTACCTTTCTCCATACTTTGTAACCAATGCTGACAAAATGGAAGCAGAATTGGAAAACCCTTACATCCTGATCTACGATAAAAAGATCTCTTCGATGAAAGAGTTATTGCCAATTTTAGAAAAACAAGTACAAACTGGCCGCCCATTATTAATCATTGCAGAGGATTTAGACGGTGAAGCATTAGCTACTTTAGTAGTTAATAAAATCCGTGGTTCACTGAAAGTTGCTGCTGTTAAAGCTCCAGGTTTTGGCGACCGTCGTAAAGCGATGTTAGAGGATATCGCTATCCTTACCGGTGGTACTGTAATTTCTGAAGAAAGAGGTTACAAATTAGAAAACGCTGATCTTACTTACTTAGGTACTGCTGAGAAAATCGTTATCGACAAAGACAATACTACTGTAATTAATGGCGCTGGTAACCCAGAAGACATTAAATCTCGCGTAGGCCAGATCAAAGCTCAAATTGAGTCTACTACATCTGATTACGATAAAGAAAAATTACAAGAGCGTTTAGCTAAATTATCAGGTGGTGTGGCTGTACTTTATGTAGGTGCTGCTACCGAAGTTGAAATGAAAGAAAAGAAAGACCGTGTTGACGATGCTTTACACGCTACACGTGCCGCTGTTGAAGAAGGCATCGTAGCTGGTGGTGGTGTTGCTTTCATCCGTGCTGTTGCTTCTATCGTTGACCTGAAAGGCGAAAACGAAGACGAGAACACTGGTATCCAGATCATCCGTCGTGCTATCGAAGAGCCACTTCGTCAAATCTGCGAAAACGCAGGTATCGAAGGTTCTATCGTAGTTCAAAAAGTTAAAGAAGGTACTGCTGATTATGGTTACAATGCACGCACAAACGTGTACGAAAACTTAATTGGTGCAGGTGTTATCGATCCTACTAAAGTATCTCGTGTAGCTTTAGAGAACGCAGCTTCTATCGCAGCTATGTTGTTAACAACAGAGTGTGTATTGGCAGACGATCCGGAAGATGCTCAAGTTGGCGCAGGTGGCCCACCAATGGGCGGCATGGGCGGCATGATGTAATCATCCCCAAAACTAAATACATAGAAAGCCTTGTCTGGATAACAGACAAGGCTTTCTTGTTTTAATAGATTTCCTGAAAATTATTATACTGGATTCCCTTCCAAGTTTAAAGGTAAAGTGCAGATTGACTGTATAGTACACTTGTGTGTTTTAACATACAAGTTTTATGAATGTCCAAAAAAATATACTTGCGGTTTAGGTAATTGTAGCGCATAAATCGTCAATTCTCTGTCACTGTGTTAAAATAACATGCGATGATTGTCATCATTGTATTTATTTCGGATTTTTTAAGCTGGTGAGACAAACGGGGCACAAGCTTTGCGTATTACTGCGTATTATGAAAAGTATTATCAATAACCGTCGTTATTTACAAACCAGAATATTTGAATGGGTTATATTCAAAGGTCCAGAGGTTTTGGTTAGTTTGATTTCATAAAATTCTTAATTTCGTATCCATATTATTATGGATATACACATCATTTACAATAAGGTATTTAATTGGTTGCTAAGTAACGGGCCTAAGTTGCTCTTTGGAATAATTGTTTTTTTTGTTGGGCTCTGGGTAATCAGGCTCATCAGAACCTCTCTTAAAAACAGGATGAGCCAAAAGCAGGTTCATTCATCACTTCAACCCTTCTTTTTAAGTCTTTCTATTACTTCGCTGTATTTTCTGCTCATCATCTTTGTGATGGAGATTGTAGGGATAGAGCTTACCATATTTACCACAGTTATCGGTGCAGCTACGGTTGCAGCGGGTTTAGCACTATCGGGCACATTACAAAATTTTGCGGGCGGGATTTTGATCCTGCTACTTAAACCCTTCGACCTTGATGATTATATCATGGCGCAAGGTCAGGAAGGTACAGTTACCTCTATCCAGATTTTTTATACTGTAGTATTAACCGGTGACCATAAAACGGTGATTATACCAAACGGTAAACTGTTTAACGAGGTAATTGTAAACGTTACCCGCGAAGGCAAAAGGCGTTTGGATATTGAAATTAAATTGGGTTACGCTGCAGATAGCGATCAGGTGAAAGAAATTATCAAAAAAGCGGTAAACGAAACCGCTGGTATGCTAAAATCTCCTGTTGCCCGTATCGGTATTATTGCATTAGAAATTGATGGTATCAGATACACCATACAGGCCTGGATTGAACCCCGAACTTATGTTGATGCCAAAATTAGTTTGCACGAGCGTATCATCAAAGATCTAAGAGCTGCGGGAATTAGGCTTCCGGGCATGTAATACTGCTTTCTTAGCAGGTAAAATCAACAGTACAGTCTAAAACTTCCCTATCTTTATGCCGATGCAAAAAGAACAGATCTCTGTATTCAATATGTTTAAAATCGGTATCGGGCCATCCAGCTCGCATACCCTTGGCCCATGGCGCGCCGCTCAACAATTTGTTGCCTTGTTACAGGAGCGACAGGCGTTAGACCTGGTAGTACAGGTCAAGATTTTACTATATGGTTCACTGGCTAAAACAGGTAAGGGCCACGGTACAGATATCGCTATTCTTTTAGGCTTAAGCGGCGACGATCCGGTAACGTTTGATGTAACACAGATCAATCCTAAGGTTGATAAAATTAAGCGCGATCATCAGCTGATATTGGGCAACCATCAGCCCGTCAGTTTTTATTTTGACGACGACCTGATGTTCCTGTTTAATGAAAGTTTGCCGTTTCACCCTAATGCGGTAACGTTTCAGGCATTTTTGAGTGATGGTAAAGCCATTTCAGAAACTTATTATTCTATAGGCGGTGGCTTCGTAGTAAAGGAGAATGAAACCCACGATGCCTCGAACGAAGTTGACTTGCCTTTTCCAATTGATACCGCAGCCGATTTATTGCATTGGTGCCGTAAAACAGGGCTGAAAATTTCTGAAGTGGTGGCCGAGAACGAGCTGGCCTGGCGTAGTGAAGAGGAAACAAGGTCTAAAACCCTCGATATTTTCAATACCATTAAAGAATGTATCTATCGTGGCTGCCATACCACCGGGTATTTACCGGGCGGACTAAATGTGGCCCGACGTGCCGCATCACTCAATAAAAAATTGATCGGCAACAGGCCATATAGCAACTTCGACGAATGGGTTGCTGCTATTCGCGAAACCGGGAACAGTTTTAAAAATACGTTAGACTGGGTAAGCTGTTTTGCGCTTGCCGTTAATGAAGAAAATGCTTCGTTCGGCCGTGTAGTTACCGCGCCTACCAACGGCGCTGCGGGGGTTATACCCGCAGTGCTGCAATACTACCTGGTGTTTTGCGAAGGTTATATTGATGCCAAGATCATCCAGTTTATGTTTACTGCATCAGAGATCGGGAGCATCTTTAAAAAAGGAGCTACCATATCTGCGGCGATGGGTGGCTGTCAGGCCGAGATTGGTGTATCATCAGCCATGGCTGCGGCTGCGCTTACCGAGTGCCTGGGCGGCTCACAACGCCAATGTATGATGGCTGCAGAGATTGCCATGGAGCATCACTTAGGCCTAACTTGCGACCCGATAGGCGGCCTGGTACAAGTTCCCTGCATCGAACGTAATACTATGGGCGCTA
>Ga0116227_10000154_pt1 | contig 115137 bp, 75 predicted proteins | sample S1TSphgellanicum_FD_89693 | JGI IMG/M metagenome (GOLD analysis project Ga0116227, IMG submission 89693) | Host-associated microbial communities from peat moss isolated from Minnesota, USA - S1T2_Fb - Sphagnum magellanicum MG | ecosystem: Host-associated > Plants > Peat moss > Unclassified...
ATTTATAAAAACAAATTAAGCCCACAAATGACACACAAAATACACACCCCAAATGAAAACCAACATAATTCACAAAAACACCTAGCTCACCTAGACAATTTTTGTTAACAAAATATAAAACTTGTCATGATTTTTTGTTTAAAAGACAACATATTTGGAATGCATCAAGATTCCAGCTATGGAAAAAATCTTTTTTATTTCAAATTAGAAGGTTGTTATGCATGAAATCCATGTCATCAAAATATCAATTGTTGAGGAAATTTCTAGAAAATAAAAACCGATAGGGTCAAGGTGCATTTGCAACTATCTTCATCAATAGAACACCAATTAATAAATGTACAACTCTCTACCCAACAAGGTCCTTCAAACTATTTGCAATTAAGTTTGTGGTGCGAAACAAATCTTCATTTTTAATATCTAAACTAAATGCATCAAATTCTTCCAACTCTTGATTATAAATAAATAAATCTATGGATCGACCAAGTTATTATGAACAATCATAACAACAAGTTTTTCACAAAATGCACAATATGTAGAATGATGAAATGTAGGGCATCTCCAAGGATCCAATGTTCATAGCTATGGTTCAAAACACAATCAATAACAATCAATGACAAAACATTCATTGTAATTCTACAAACTACCTAGGTTCTTGGAAAAGGTGTGTGACTTTGTAGTGCCACACTTTGGTGATTCTAACATAAAGCAATAACCCATTTGGAATGTCGATGCATCTTGAAAAAACAAAACCTAGCTTGCAAACTTGCAACTTTGAAAATGAAAAATTGATGTACATCCAAGGCACAAAAACAAGGCTTGCAAAAAAAACTAAATCTAAAAAACAAAAAAATAAGATTTGCAAAAAAATCTTTAGAAAAAACCGAATTAAAAAAAAAACAAGAACAAGATCTCCCAAAACATGTATCCCGACAAACATAAATCTAATGCAAAAATTTGATTAAAATCAAAAACATAAAATGGGAAATAGCAAATCACATATATTGTTTTCATAGGCGTGCTAATTTTTTGGGCTTCAATTTAAAATTTATGCATGCTTGCTCCCATGATTACCTTCCCTTTCTAAATCTTTTTGATCAAGTAATACACTTTTGAATGTTAGTTTATGCCTTTACAACATAGGTTAGTCCTTAACAAAAAATTTCTTATGTAATAGCACATTGGCAAGCCTTGGATATGACATGTTGAAACAAGACCCGTGAAAAGGCTCCAACATGCCCAAACACTTACATAAAACCATTTAATTCAAAGTAGTTACACAACTTACAACTTTAACTCCTTGTCTTTGACATACACAATAATTTTCTTCGTGAAATAAAACTTGTCAAGTAATGCTCGTAGTTTTAAAACCACGACTACCCCTCTAATTTCAATAGCCTCAAACAAATCAATTTTCACGTACAATTATTAGACTGAAAATTGACACCATGACAAACATATTATGTGCCCTTGCAAGCATCCACATATCAAAAGTACGTGTGGTGGACAAACATGTGACCAATGTAAGTTGTATAGATGTGACCAAAATATTTTCCACTAAAGCAAGCAAAACCTCCTCCACAAACAATTTCTTTGATGGGAAAATAACCTTCGAATATAGTTTATAAGTTGTTTGGTGCAACCAAATGGATTTAACTATTTTCATTGGCAAAAAGCCTTTTATAACATACAACATTACATCTTTTAAGAACACAATTTGGGTTTCATGGTTTTTTTTGAAATGGTTGGTAGAAGAGAAAAATCCAAAAATCAAAGTTGGGGTAACAATGGATGCCTAAGTGGCCAACTCACCTTCAAGTGAAAATCTAAGGCATTTGTTTACCTCTTCTAATTTTCAACAAGGCAATGCGTTCCAACTCCACATGTTTTTTCATGGCAATTATGCCATTGGACTTGAAATAAACAATGAACGTTTTTTGACATCTAGTGCATAAGGTTATAATTTGAAGATTATTGTTTCATTGTGGCAAATGATACATCACATTATTTGGTTTTGAGTAAAATCAACATGTTGGTTGTTGTTCATGTAGAAAAAGGTCCATGTGCTTGAGTTGCAATACTGAGGTTTCCAAGTATTATTTTATTTTTCATATTTGTTAAGTGAACTTGAACAACCCATTATTATTTGGTTACATGATCTCAACCTTCACCTTCAATATTATTACTATTAGTAGAATTTGTAATGGGGGACTAAGATCATGCACATTAAAATGTTGCAAATCAACTAAACCATTTGAAGAATCCATCACAATTACTAGATGCAATCTATGAAGGAAGGGTTGAGGTGAATAAACAACAAAGGAGGTACTTTGAAAGCTTGAGACAACAAACTAGGTAATTGACAAAGCTCTTAACAATAATGACTAAAGAAATGAACACACTCCACAATGCATCTGAATTATGACATTCAAGAAAGCTTTTGATAACTTTGACAAATAAAGCACCTTGGAAATTCTAATGACCTTGAAAGCTTGGAAGAAGGAAAAACAAGGTTTTTCACATAGCAAAAATGATTGTATGCATTGACACATAAAACATACACACATAAAATAATTGGAAGTAGAAGCTTTTGATGAAACTTTTGAAAACCTTGACAAATAAACAAGAAAACAAAAAAATTTCAACAAAACTTTTGACAACCCAACAAACAAATAGAAACCCTCCAAAGCAAAAGCTTTTAGTGAAGCTTTCAACAAATTGATTGAAAGCTTAAAATGACAAAATTATAACAAAACCTTGAAAGTTTGACAAAAGAGCAATGTACACAAAATCAAGACATAAAACAAAGTACAAGAGCAAAAGTTTATTTAAGCAAGAATACAAAACAATTGAAAGTTCTCAAACTACCTTTTTTTTCTCAATTCTAACATTGTTTAAGATTTCCGTACTCTTTAATGATCTCTTATCACCACTAAAACCGTTGAGACATCAAAACTTTATTCCATCGATGTTACAACAATTTTCAATTTTAAATAACCACATTCAAAGAAAAAGTAAATGGCTACAAGCTTTAGTTGTCTAAAGTCTACAAACTTTCAATTTTTAAAATTTTTTGTTTACTAAACCCTAAATCTTCAATTGAACACCAATCTTTTCAAGTACGAAAAGGGGATTTAATTTGGTTTTATATTAAATACCCTTGCATATTATTTGCAATGGTTGATGGTGGTGGTGGTTATTGATGATGGGACCATGCTAAGGGTGGGGGTAGGGGTAAATCTACAAAAATTGAAAACCCTAAGTGGGAGGAAAATCCCAAGTTTTTACTGATTTGATCTTTAATTATTGTATACTTGTATACTTGGTCAAAAACTTGACCAATATTTGGTGCTAGGCCCCATACTTGTTCCACACTTATTTAAATTTTAAATATCTTCATTAGCTAACACCAATACATATACTTTAATAAAAACCCCATAGTAAAAAATCAGTGTTGAATGGTTTTTGACTTTTTTTTAAGGACCTTTAGTTTTTTCAATCGAAAAACAAATTCCATTATTGAAAATCAAATTCGGTTAAGATTTGGTTATAATTAAAAAATTAGACTCAATTGTTAATTAATCGTTAATCACTAGTTATAATCCATTCTTTTTAAAAACATATCTTAGTTGAATGAAAACATCCTTGGGTGGACCATTAGGAACCACCTCAAGGAATGGTTAAGGAACCAAAAACACACAAATCATTTTTTTAGGCCCTTTACTTTAAATGCTTTCAAAACTATAAATTATTTTTTCTCATATTTATCAATTGCATACACTAATATACGGCTTGAAGTTTATTTTGGAATTAAAAAATTAGAAATTGTTAAAAATTTGTATTCCTAATTAAAATGGTCCCTTCAAAATTTGATAGTTTTAACTTTGAAAATTCATAACTGAATTATAATTACTTGATTAATTACCTAATAAAAAATTAAAAATAAACTAATTTCCAAATTACCTTAAGAAAAACATTCCTAAGAAATTTTTAAAATCATGTTTCAAATTTGTGTTCCTTAACAAAAAGTTCAAGGAAAAAAACTAGGCGTTATGTTCCTGAAACTTTTTCTAAATGCATTGACTAGAAACATCAAAATACACAATATTATTAATATTATTGAAATTTCAAAATGTATAAAACCTATTAAATTGATTCATTAGAAAAAAAATTATGAAAATATCTATTGAAGTGTTTCTTACGATTTTTCAAAGTTCGATGGGTCAAGGAAAATCAAGGTGTGACATTCTTACTAGTCCACCCAAGGATGCTTTCACTTAGTTCCAGTTCAACATATAATTTGATCCTAGTTTTAGGTTTAGTTTTTCAAAAATATTAATTATAGTTCTAGTTCTTAAAATCATTTTTAATTTAGATTTTTACTTGGGAACCAAAATTGATGGTTTTTATCCACCAAACCAAGTACGCACCCAAAACTAAAAAAATGTAAAAACCCCCCAAAAAATTGGGTTTTTTTTAAATTCACAAATTATAAATATCCTAAACCCTTTAAACTAAATTAAGGTATGAATCTAAAATCAAGATTTCTTGGGTTAATTATTAACTCTAAAAGGTTTCACTTGGGTGATTACATGGTTGAATGCCTTTTTAAAAAAAAAAAAAGTAATAAGCACAAAGTCCATTTTGCAATGTTAAATTGGTAATTTAACATGGTGTCATTGGTTAAATGGTAATAAAATCCATGTATCAAAAGCAATAAAGTCCCTATTAATAAGATCCTAAGTAGAAATTTCAAGAATAGACACTTGTGAAAAAAATTGAAAAATCAAAGAAAAACAACTTTAGGGACTTATGAAATTATGGTTCAATTTTGATGATTCAAAAGTCCTTAGTTAGAATTTGACTAAAATTTTTAAAAGAAGAATATCACAAAAACATTTTTTATTTCTTATTACACCATGTATTGTCACAATATGAAATTTGGGATAAATCAACACGAATTTTTTCTTCCATTTTAATTAGTTGATTAGTCCATATTTTTGGACTTCAAAAGTCCATTGTCAAAAGTGTCCATACACTTTTCTCAAAAACTAATTACACATGTTTTTATAATAAGTTGTCAATTTAAAGCCAAGGCCCAATTGTTAATTGAAAAATTACATGTTCTATTAGGAAACATTAAAACAAGATGGGTATTTTAAAAACCAAAATAATGTCACAAAAATGAGCCTATCAATAGTGCATACAACCCACTTTAAAAGGTGAAAATAATAGTATATGCATTGGTTCACCATGGTTAGTACAATATTATTATTACTATATATTTTAATTATTAGAGTTATCCTTAATTAAATTGCCTTATTTTTTAGCTTGCTTTTGCCTTTTCATGTTGAATTTTGAACTATAATTAAAATCACCCTTGTGGGGAATCGAAACTCAACATGAAACACATAAATTGTTATTTTAACATTCTGTCTTTGGATCTCTCGTAATGCAACACACAAACATAAAAGTTCAATAGATAACTAAACTAAACACACACTCATAACAACACACTTATCACACACACAAAAATCACAAAAAAAAACTTCTTTGCTAAAAAAATTAAACACACTTTTGTTTTTCCTCTCTACTAGGAATAATCCTTTCATTATTTTTTTCCTATCCTCTTTCATTGCTCCTCCTCTATCCCATACAAATCCACAAACACACACACACACAAAACAAAAAATCACATTCATAAACAAAGTCTCCTCTTTAATGAGAGCAACCACACATGTACACAAGTTGTTCTTTTCTATTGAAAACAACTATGCCACTCCTTTCTCGTGTACAAATCACTACAAATCACATCTCTTCAAATCGTTGTCAAGACTAGCTACTTTTCAAATGACATCAGAACATACATAAAAAAAGATCAACTACATAATAAACCCCCAACATGACAAGAACAATCTTGGGAGACCATTGATTTCAATGCATTTCTAAGTTTTGCCCTCATATTATTTCCTTCCATAAAGATGCAATGGATATGGTGTTTCACATTCCATCACATGTATTACCCAAACAAAAGGTTTTTGTTCACATTCTATCCAACTTTACTAACAATTCAACTTTCAACAAACTTTATGGGTCAAATTGTGATGGTGTTGGGTGCATGTTGCATCTTGAAACAAAAAAGAAGAAAGAAAATTTGCCATCACATTTTGGTGTAGTTCTAGAAGAGAATGAGATTTGTTTTGTAATTCTAACTCAATAAACTACCACTGAACCATTATCTAGGTGATTGCCAAATCATTGGTTCCACCCTCATAGAGTGCCACTTCATCAATTCCCGCTCTCCTCCAAGAAAACAAACCAAAAAAATCAGGTCCTCCTCCCCTCTCCTTGTCCCTCTCCCCCAAAATTAAAAGGTAAGCCTACTACATTGTCTCATTGGCTCTCAAGATTTAGTTTCCTCGACTTGATTCCTCTTCAAAAAAAATCTATTAGTAGTTTTTCTTACACTAGTAGCTCCCTCCATGAGGGTGAGTCATATTTAAGCGAATTATTAGTTTTCAACGGATGCAATGTAGATGAAACTGAACCTAGGCTTAAACCAACTATACTAAAAACTCTACCCAATTTCTTAAAAACTAAAAAGAGGGAGAGATTTCTCTCTAAATCAAAGGGCTGGACAATACTAGTTACAATAGCTCTTAGATTAATAGATATGATGATGCACCCTCCATTCAGGGCAGGTGGAGGTCAGAAAGCAGGTGTTTGATGCGGATCAGGAGGGACTTACAAACCCTTGTTATTAGTCTTTAGAATTTTTCCATAGGTGGGTGGAATAGTAGTACATAACAGAAAGTAGTCATGATAAGTAGGTGCCAGATCTTTAGTCTTCCAACAACAATTAAGTTCAACATTTAACTGCAAGCATCTGCTCCAGTCTCTCTCTCTCTTTCCTTCCCCCTGACAGCTTTTTGTTTCAGGTAAGATGCTTCAAGGAGCTCTCTGAAATGCTTATTAAAATGGGAGGCCAAAATCACTTACTCAGCAAAGAACCTAACCTTTAGTCACTAACTATTTTAGGAGGTGACTTGCCCTTCCCTCTTGCACACAAGCTCTTCAGCACATAGAAGGAAGTCCCAATTGTGGATGAACCTCAACTCAGTTAAATATAGGGTTTCATCTTGGTAACTCATTCGCTAAGTAGTAGGTACTATATATAGGTAGATAGGTAGGAAAATAGGTAACCTAACCTTTAGTCACTAACTATTTTAGGGGGTAACTTACCCTTCCCTCCCTCTTGCACACAACCTCTTCGGCACATAGAAGGAAGGCCCAATTGTGGATGAAACCTCAACTCAATTAACTATAGGATTTCACCTTGGTAACTCATTCACTAAGTAGTAGGCCCTTTATATAGGTAGATAGGTAGGAAAATAGGTAACTTCTAGGTTAAGTAGATGGTTTATACATAGTTAAGGGCTGCTTTTGCTACCTACCTGCTAACAACCTGCTTCTGGGTTGTTAGTAGGTAGGTTGGTAAAAACAGCAACTGAGCTAACCACCATGGTTAGCGAGGGAACTGGAGCCCAACCAAAAACTGTTTCCCGACTACTTACCATCCATCCATCCTACGTGGTGCAGTGATGGGTGCCAGTTCTCTTTGTGCAAGTGCACCAACCAATGAGGGTGGTGAGAATCACAGGTGGGTAACAAGGGGTTAATCCTGGAAACTCAGTTATGTGATGACCCAAGAGTTCCAAGAGCTACATATTATTGGCTTGGCTTGGCTTACCCTTGTATAAGTTGGGCAGCCTGTTTTCACGGTTCCTCAATTTCACAACCCAAGAAAATGTGAGGTTTTGTCATACCCGTTTTGACTTGAAGTTTGTTTTGTGAGTACCTAACTTGGTCATTGTGAGTGCCGATTATTAGTGTGTGCGTATGCATGCATGGGTGTCATGTTTTGCATCCTCTTTTGGCTGGTGAAGCATGGGGTCCACCTCTTGCCTCGTGCAACGCCTGCCTGGTTCTCTCACATGAGCTCAATCTGGCTTGTACATCTTATAATCATTTGCTTGATTTTGACTGAATTTTCTAACAAAATTTTTTGGATGTGTAAACTTTGGGTCCAACAACTGGTTTTATAATCCCATACATCGATGAGTAGATTGGGCCAGATTTCTAACTAAGGAGGAAGGTCTAAGTAGAGGCAAAATACGAGGTTTCGAAAGGGTTGAGCTCGTTAAGGGTTAAATCTGACTTGCATGTCCTCAAGAAAGAGATGGTGCTGCTTCTTGACTAGTACTGTACAGGAGGAGTTTTGGACTAGACGATCTACCTACCACATGAGCAGACCTGCAAAATGGAGATGCAGTATACACTGGAATGCATAGTGCTACTAGAGATATGTGCTGAGACTCAGAACACTATGTAGAAGACACAGTGAATCATGTAAACTGGTCGGATTGTGTGGCAAAGTAAAAATGGAGACCACAGCCGACAACAATGATGGACATGGAGAGACTTGAGTGTGAATGAAGCTGGCCGGATTGTTGTCGAGTGACTAGGGTATAACCAGAGTAAAAATGGAGACCACAGCTGACAACAATTGGAGGACATGTAGAGACTTGAGTGTGGATGAAGCTGGCCAGATTGTTGAGTATATGTGACTAGGGTATAATCAGACGGCTGAGAGCAGATGTGATTCACATGAGCCTATCCAACAGCATTAGAAAGGACCCTTTTTTTCCCCTTCAGTCTTGAAAACACATTAAAACCACAGCAAATCTCATATCACCATTTTCAGATATGGATAGTAACTATCCACATTAAACAAAGCACTTTCATATCAACATTTTCAGATCCAGATAGTAAATGGCCACATTAATTAAACAAAGGCCAAAAAAAGGTGGCATATTCCGATGTCAACAACTGCTATTCCCATTATGTATATACCTAGCATAAGCATTAGTATATGGAATGCAAGCAAGCCCTTACTGAACTACTATGACAAGTTACAAGTTACAACCCACAGGCCATTCCCCAAGTTTTGCACCTCAAAATCAGAATCCCACCATCAAATGTGCGAGTTTAAAATAATAATAATAATGATAATTCTTCATTCTGCAGGCAACAACAAATCTGACTCCTCCAAACAACAATTTCAAAATAACATGGACTGTAACAGACCCTATAATAAAACTAAATACACAACATGTAGAGTATTTTGTACTTTCCACCCACACCGCCCTATTTCTGCCTCAATCATATTTAACGCATCCAACACTAGTGTTAATTTTTTTTCCCCACCGATAAACAAAAATAAAACTGGACTCTATGAATATGGTGAGAGACTATTTAAATGTGATCCCCTTAGCCAATCATCTATGGCCAGCTGATCAAGACCAGACATTTACAGTAAGGGGTGCTTTTGGAGAACAAAATATTTTGTGCGTATTTAAATTTTACACCATGCACAACCAAACACGACTACTACTCCACTCAACTAATCATTTGTTGCAAAGAAAGAAATGATTGTGACATTTACCAATCCATTCAATCGTGTACTTCTTTCCAGTATTTGGTGCCAATACTTAACACTAACAAAAGGGGCATCTCCACCTCGCATAGCACACACTTGCACACACTCTTTCACTAAATTAGTAGTACCTAATATGTACATCTAGATTCTATCTACAAGTTCTCCACATGTACCACACGACTATGCATGCACATGTTACTACTACACATTGTGTTAAAGTCTTCATGAAGCTAGAAGCTAGCTGGATTTTGTTAATAAGCTTCCTATTGTACTTTTGTGAGCACTAATTGTTTTAACAACAGAGCAAGCCCCATTATATCCACATCTGTGATATGCATGCGAGGTACCCCTTTTTTGTCGAGCAATATAGGACATTTTCAATCTGAAGGTTATCATCAACATGTGTTTTGCCCGCTCTAGCGTCTAATACATTACACGTGGATACAATGTGCACAACCTCCTTGAAGCCCATTTTGCAAGATGTAAGTAGAATCCATGTGAAGGTTTTTCCTTTTGGCAAGGAGGCGATTACCCTTTAACTTTAAGGTTAAGTATAAACCTAGATGAATAAGAACGATGTAAATTTGATCAATTCTGTCCACCCTATGTTTTTTTGTAGTTCCTTTTGTTTCTTTCTTCAATTAAGTTAAAAGTGGACCTTAAAATTGATTGATTGATTGATTGATTGGCAACTGAGAATAAAACCCAATGAAATGGAACACACAAATCATGGGTTTGTTTTTTTTTGGGGAAGTACAGTAACAGACCCAACCTGACAAGCTGTTGGCACCCTCCAAAATCAAGCTCCATGGGATTGAAACCCAGGATGTTTTTTGGGATCTTAGAGTTCCAAAATGGGCCATACCTGAAAGCCATCACCACTGAGGTTTCACACACTTGCTTCATGGAATGTATTTTAACGCTAGATCTATTTTTTTAAAATGCACCCCTAGTACTAAGTAGGCCATCACCAACAACCACCATACAAGAACAAGGAACTAGTAAATGATAGAGAAGGGATGAAGGGTTTATCAACACTAACGTAACAAATGGCCAAAATACTAAACAAATTCACACACCAAAAAAAAGGAAAAGGTTTCGTTGGGACTCATTTTGAACTCCTTTCAATATTAATACCGAAATTGGATAAATGACAATTAAGTTATTTTGGGATAGGATGACATTAGGCATGGATAAAAAAGTCAATAAGCTCGAGTTTGCATTTGCCAAACAATTAGCTTCACTTTGTGAGAAGGTTGGATATTAACTATAGAAAATTAATAATTGGCATAATCTAATAGGCTTGAAGATAAGATCTTATCAACAAATGACAATGTTTATCAGGCCTAGATGAAAAGGGTGGACCCAACATGCAATATATGAGTACCTAAAAAGGTTTTGAGGAATGAACTCTTTTATGGTGAACTTTTTGTTATTTTCCAAAATCATCTTTGCATAATAAGGTGCCTTTACATAAAAATTTCGTAACTTTCACAAAATGAAAAAAATGAAAAAGTAATAGGACTTTTGTAGGAATTTTGTTATGAAGATTGTAATACGATAGACCCAAATGAATGTTCAAGAGCCTTAAGGGCTTAATAAATCGACTTATGTGGACTTCATGGTGAGTGATCCCCCATATTGTGGTCTTTAGGTGCATGTGATGAGTTGTTAGTCAAATAATATTCACATACATCTAGTCTTAGGCATGTGAGTGATTATAGTTTTAAATACATAAGTATTGCTTTCATGCTATGTGTTTGGTTGGGAAGTTGAAATGATCACTTTAACCTTCATGCTAGAAGGGTATTATTTTAAAAAGACAACCTTCATAAGTACAAATCCCATAATTCTAGTATGGGTACAAACTACTAGGACATGAACTCGGGAAAATATAAAAATTGTGAAATTGATTCCTAGAGGAGGGAATACTAGTATGAGACAATACATAACTACATGGGACTAAGTACATGTACACATGGAAAATCAACCACTCGTACACAAGCCCCACCAAAAGAAGTACATGAAAGAAGAAATTGGACCCTGATTGCAAGCAACCCATGCTTCGAGTTGGTGGGCCTCTTGCAGGATGCTTGCTGCCAAATGTTTTGTTAGAGAAAATGGCACAATTTTTGTAGAACCTTCCCCTTTGTGAAGCCATAGTGGTCAGGGCTAGCAAGCCTCATAGCTCTAAGTTAACTTGCAAGTCGCTTGACATGGGGTCCACTTTACTTTCTCATGTTTATCTCCAGAGCCTGTGAAACCCCCGTTTTACATAGCTGGTAATTAACCCACCAAACACTGGTATTTGCTAACTTGGCCAGTTGTTCCTTTTTAGGGTTGTCACTTCCATCTTTGTTGTTTTCACAAGTAACAAGGGTTCTTCACTACTTATGCATAAAGGGTGATTCTCAAGTACCCAATTGAGAACAACCAAACGTATTGCCAGTTATAGCTTTATATATATATATATATATATATGATTTTTTAATTTTCTTTCATAAACATGTTTAGTGTTTTAGTATTAATAGCTAAGCTGATAACTAGGTGCTTATTCAAATATCAATCAACATTGGTACACACTACACACTCCCAAGAGTGTGATTTGTATAAATATAAAGTTTTACAACAAATTAATGTATATTGCATAGGGACAAAGTTTTATAAAATTAATTTACTATGATTAATTACTTATAAAGTTGAATCTAGTTGCCAAGTTTTCAAAAACATTCAACATGCTTACTTAAAGAACCAATTTTTTTTCAAGATTTATATTTATATTTATTTATTCATTTATTTTCTCTCTCTCCCTTGTCAAGGTTCCAATTTTTGTTTTACCTAAAGGCTAGTTCCACATGTAGATAGTATTGTGTTGATTGAGGTCACAAGAACTTAACTTGAAAGCCCTGGGATTAAACGATGTAGATATCAATGGTAAGTGAATATTAGAAGTGATGTCAAAAGCCTTCTAGATCTCAATGGATTCTTTCATAGTTGTGATTATCCTTCTCTAAACCAATAGTCTTTGATTATTATTTTTCCTTCAAAAAACCAGAACTAGTACTTATTATCAAAATTAAATACTCGCGAAATGCTAGTAAATGCACCTCTGCACATTTTTGAAAATTTTCAATTAGATATATCAAAAGAGTGGCCCCACACATTTGCACATATACGTAGTTTAATAGTGTACAACTTGGAAATGGGAAGTATAAGTTAGAGAGCTAAGGACTATTGGATGGGAAGATCTATTTCAGCATGCAAGTATTGAAATTAATTAATTTTAAGTTACAAGCCTATTTCAACACTTGAATTTAGAATTTTAAAGTTTGACACATGGGGTTTTCAAATATTTTGACTTTGGTTTTCTATTTATATTTCTTGTCCACTATTTTATCATTATCTATAATTGTTCCATACAATATTTTGGGATCATTCAAGAATGGAGCTATAACTTTAAATTAGGACTATATTTAATTATGTTTTCATTTTTTTAGTTATAAAGAATTTTTTTTCCTCCTATGAAATGTGAGCCATAATTGAGGAGTGATGTTCCATGCATATGGAAGCTTGCAAGATCTGATGCAACTTGTATTGTAACTTGTTGGATGACTTGAACCTCTTTTGTTACATGTAAATGAACAATATTGACCAATTTTCACATTTTTATTGCTCCAAATTTGACATTTTAAAATTATTCATTTATATTGGTTACAAGTTTTTATAAAAATCATCAAAATCCCCATGGAATTTTTGAGTTTTTTTTCATCCATTTTTCAAAATTAATTTTTGTTGAATTTCATAAGAAAATAGGGTAGTGGTTTAGGTTTTGAAACTTGAAAGGGATTCAATTTAAGCTAAGTCCTTAGGATTGGAGCAACCCCAACATAATGGCTTGCTATGAGGAGAGTGGAGCTTAAGCCTAAAGTTTTAAATCTTAAAAGTAATCCATATTTTTCAAGGATGCCCATGACTATTGCAAAAGTTGTAAAATATGTCAAGCTTATGCCTGAATGAATATACTATAAGCACCCCTTTACATGACATATCACCTTTGAAATCCTTTGCAAAAGTTGTAAAATATGTCAAGTTTAATCCTAAATAAATCTACTATAAGCATCCCTTTACATAACATATTAGCTTCAGAATCCTTTGAAAAATGAGGAGTTGATTTACTATAGTCATAACCTATGACTATCAAAGAAGGTTGTTCAACATTCACGATTGTTGCCACTCACAAAGTTTGAAAAAGTGCGAAATTTGAGAAAAAATTGTGAAACAAAAGGTGCATGATTCATGTTATCATGAGGTTTAGGGGACCATTAAAAATTGTTTCAAACAAGAGACTTCAATTCACGAATGAGGTTATGAAGGACTTATTAACACATTTTGTAATTAAACATAAATTCACCACCATGTACGAACCTAGCACAAATGATCTAGTGGAGAGGACAAACAAGATATTTTGTTCCATGCTAATAAAAAAATTAAGGTCCAAACAAGTGTTTGTGATTAGGATTGCAAGATCCACCATGTCATGTGTGTTTACATTCACATACAAAACATGTTATTCACTTATTATATTAACATATGGGGTGGAGGCTTTTCTACCCATTGATTAAAGGTGTTGAGATGATTACTTTAGACATTGTTATAAGAATGAAGCTTCCATTGAAATAATAAGCACATTAGAGGTTGTTGTAACTTAATGGGTTGAACAAGTTGCAATTTAAAGTTTGGCAATCCATTGAGCTTCCTCAAACTAAATAAAAAAGAGTTTTCACAATAAGGTGAAAAAAGAAGGAATTTACGGAAGGTGATATTGTTATGGTGTTTGATGCTTAAAATAATCAAAACACTTATAAATTTAAAATATTATCATCCAAAATATATGAATCATGATTTATCAAATTATCAAGGGCATTGTTAAATCATGGAATTCGACAACCTAGTTACCATCAAAGGAAAAGGTTGTCGAATAAAGAAATGAATAAAAAAAAAATGAAAACACATGAAAGTAAAAATTGTTTATTGTTTGCTTACTGTCCTACAACAACTATCATCATGCAATAGCTACCATCTTGTAGTAGTTACTGTCTTGTAGTAGCTACTGTCATGCAATAGATTTGAAAAAAAACCCACAACTGCCCACGAACCTTCAATAGTTGCTACTTACCATCTATAACTACAAACCCTTTGTGACTATTGCCTACCATATGCAACAATGTTGCCTTCCTATAAACTTCAAATCTCATGTCTACTTCTTTATTTGTTGCTTTCCAGTGGTAACTATCATTTTGTGGCAAAAGGTATTTTGAACTTTAGAGACAAAGAACACAAAGAGAATATCCTATTATTCTTGTAGAAAAAACAAAAAACAACTACATAAAACATAACAAAACATCATGCAATCTTAATATGTACTACCTTCCCCCACTATCTAACATCCTCCAAGTAAAACAAAATAAAACAATATGGTATATTTTCAACCATTTTTTATTGCAAGAATCAAAGTAAAAAATATTTCCATACTTTCCACCTCTATCTATAATGTTACATACACACATTTTCCCCAAGAGAACTTTTTTAACCACATACAATTTAGAATCATACAAAGGAATGATTCATAGTCCTCCTCCTCAAAGGATAAATAAGGAACCCAAAAAAGATATTCACCACACAAGGGTTGAGTCTTTATTTTCTTAATTTTTAAAAATCTTTTTAGGTCTTTTCATCTTTTTAAATCTCCGTATCCTAATCCCTTCCACACATCCTTTCCACACATCTTAATTAAGGGAAATCCATTCATTCATAACTAAACCTTAAACCCTAACTGAATAGTTATTAAATTGCCCCTTTTAAATAAATTAGCCTAGGATATTATTTTAAATATATAATTAATATTACTTTTATTTTAAAAAATCATAGAAGTAACTTTTGATTATTTTGTCACATGAAGATAGTTTAATGTATTAACAATTATACTATCAAAAAAACATTTTTGAATTCTTCTAAAATTGTTTTGCCATGTGACGATACTATCATCTTCTAACCCCCATGATGTTTAACCAACATAAAACAATGTTTCTATTGTTAACAGAGATGTTTGTTGATAATGGTTTGTTATATGAACTTGACAACCTTGATGACTCTCCATGTCTTGATCTTGTAAATGATGATAGATTAAAGAAAGTTTTTGTCAAATTATGATTTTGATCATGATTATCTAAAGATTATATATTTTTTCATGTATTTATCCACGACATGCCAATGGGGATGGTTTCAATTCATAATTGGAGCAATAAAAGGTGGAAATAGTTATTGTTTATACTTCTAACATCAATGGCCTTTCAAGGTCCCTATTCCCGGCCTTTTAAAATTAACAATTATTATTTATTTTTCCCAAACAAATACTCATTAAAGAAATCAAATGAAGGGGCATCTAAGGTGTTTTTAAAAATAAATTAGAAAATTAAAGAATCTAAAAAAATAGTCATTTTTATGTTCCTAACCTTTAAAAAAATGTCATGTTATATTCATGAAATGTTTTCCTTCTACATTTCATTGTTCACATCAAAATTCAAATTTTTGTTGGTCCAATTAAAATTTTCCAATATTACAAGACTTCAAAATTGTATTCATAAAAAGTTTCAATTGAATTTTTTTTTTAGATAAGTGTGATTTTCATTGTCATAAAATTTGATGAATCTAACAAATTAAGGGTGTGATCAATGTACAAGGAAAATTGACAATTATCTACATGCTAACCAAACCCTTTGCCCAAAAAACTAAAACAAAACTTAAAATTTAGTCAATGAAACTATCCATAAAACATGATCACAAGGAAATCAACCAAACAAATTTTATATGAACAACTATATTACTTACCAATATTTCAAACGATAGGAAATTTCTATAAACTACTATGGTTGTGAAGGATTTTTTTTTGTTAAAAAAAGGAAAATTTAAATTCTAACTACATCCTTAGCCATGTGGTTCTCCCTGTACATTATACAAATTTATCATTATGTCCATTGTTGTTGTTATTTTGATTTCTATAGGTTGCAAGAATTTTTGAGGGAGAGAGGGAGGTGGGGAACAAGATTTAAAAATTTAAGATGTTTTATTTTCCAAGTTAAAAAATTAGATCAATTCAAATGGAATGGGTTTTGAACTAAAATAATTTTATTTCTTGTGGGAAATTAGCCAATGAAAAATAAATAAATTAAAGAATTACTATTCCAAATTATCTCCAATCAAAACATGTACCCCTTGAACCAATGATTCTAAAAGGTGCCAATTCATAAAAAAATTCTACTTGAACAATGGGTGCAACATCCATGGCAATACCACCTAAGGATGCTTTCACTCAACACTTGTTTTGCTTTTACCCAAACATTAATCTATTGCTTGCTCAATTATGGTTTCATAGGGTTAGAATCAATATTTCACCAATTGAAAAAAAAAATTTCTTCAAAATGATGAAAAAAAAGCACACTTTATTTGTTTTCTAGTTGCCAATTCTTGAAACCCAGATTCTATATAAAGGTCCAGTAGGAAGCCAAAAATAAATATAGAAGTCCATGCTTAAATTTTTTTTTGGCCTATCATATTGTGTTTATAACGAGATTTGGCTAAATTGTTAGGATGAGATGGTAGAAGCCCAAGAATCTTAAGATTAGGTAAGATATTAACAAAATTCACACATTTCTCACGATATAAAGTTAGTTACTTTGTACAAAACAAAGTGTATAACAGCTTGACTTAATCGAAGGAGCGATGGTAAATTACATAAGTGTAGACAATAATTGGGGAATTGTCAGTTGTTTTTCTCTTCTCGGCCTTGACCTAATCAGAGAGGAGCAATGGTAAATTACATAATTGTAGACAATAATTGGGAAATTGTCAGTTGTTGTTTTTCTTCTTCTTCTGTTGTTGTTGATGGCACCGTGCTTGTTCAATTATTTCCCATTAGTCTTCTTCACAAGATGGGGATGGATAGTCAATATCTCTCAAAACAAAAACAAGATCCATGATGTAAATCGCGGGGGGTCCTATGATGATGACATGCAAACTCAAGTGCTTTGTAACCAAACCCGAGATGGAAGCAGCTCTCAAGATGACATTCTCTAATTCGCTGGCGACTAGAAGTAAGTAAATTGCATCACACCAGGCCCACACTTAATCAACTACCTACCTCAATGACCTAACAAATACCCAAAGATAATAGAGTTATCTGTAAAGCAAGGAAAACACAGCACCAGAACCCTGAGTTTGGTCATACACAAGTTAAGATTATAAAAAAACCTGCCAAAAAGTACATTAGCATTCTTCAACCGAGGGTGAAACCCAGAAAACCATCATTTTTTATTTGTTTGGGTGGTAAACTGAGTTTCATCCTGTCTTTCGTGTTTCCTGAGCGCCTCCATTGCTGCTAAGTATATTTTCACTGCTCCTACCTGTACAGTTACTATAATTTAGTCTCAAACCTTGTGCAGTAAATGCTGAGTTTCATACTGAGATTTAATAAAATTTCGTTACTTTGAAGGATGGCACTGAAAGAGGGGATAGGTGGGGGTGAAAAGAGGACCAAAGAGAGGGTGAAGACAGGGGTTACTTTACAGATAACTCTAATGGCCCACTAAATTTTAGCCCCATTGTGAACTTTTTAGACCAGTGTTGACATGGTTTTTTTTTTTCTTTTGCATTTCCATTACCAGTGGGGAGGGTTTTGCTGATTTTTTTATTTAGTTTTTTTGCATCACACAGGGTATCAACATCACAAGAATTTAAAAGATACCCGTCTATTATCAACCTCTCTATAAAAGAACTGCCAATTCTGGTTCTTTAAATATTCCAGATTCAGAGAACCATGGGTTCCAATTCTTTGGAAAATTTTCAGAATCAAAGAAGACGCAAATGGTTCCGGCTATTTTTAAAAACTGTAAAGAACACCCCCACCCCACAAAAATTTCACAAAAGAACTCATGGTCAGTTCTCTGGTTGGTCCTTTGGCTCTGATTATCAATTTACCCGCTTTTTAAAAGGTAAATACCCACCCCATTATGCACAAGGGTTGGTTTTAGAACCACGGGTATATACAGCCCAGGTAGGTTTTAGTGCAGAACTAGGAGTTGATTGATTTCTTCTTCTTCTTCTTCTTTTGTTGGACTAGTTACAAGAATGTTGGTGCAATGGATGGACAGTTGTTGTGACGGTAGATGGATGAAATTCATCAAGCAAAACAATTCAGTTAGACTTTGGGGTCAAAAGTTACTACTCATATGTAAATGCATTACTCCAAAAGAAATGTGACCTAAAAATGTCAAAGGGTAGGCTAAATGAATGATGAAGAAGCAAAAAAAGAGTGTGCAAAAAAAATTTTAAAAATAAAATAAAATTGCATATCCCTAGAAAAAAAGTGGATTCCTTTGAAGCTCTGCAATTATCTTGCAAGCAAAGCTACTTTTAAGTAGGCAATGTAGCCTACTAGTCCCTGGACCATCCAGCCTTAAACATGCATTGCTGGTCTGACAAATGAGTTGTGCAAAGCTTGCAGCCAAAAATCCCACTGGCCTTAATCATGGAATGTGCCTGGATGTTTTGTTGTAGTAGTACTTCTTTGCTCTTTCTCTCTCTCTCTATTCCTCTCTCCAATTCTTCATAAACAACCAACTAGGGTTTAGTTTAGTTTGAAAGCATTTAGTTATAAGGACACTATAAACCTAAGGAAACTATAAACTTGTGTTGGGTGGTTCTTTGGTTTTGTTGGCCTTGCCTACCCAAGGTAAGGATATTTGTTGTGTTTAGATTCATTATAGAGTAAAGTAGCTTCAGGGATTTTGGCCCCTACTAGGTAATAATAGATCTGTTTTTATATGAGGATCTATCCAATGCTTTTTTTCCAAATTTTTTTTAAATTACAAAAGAAAATTTGGGAGAAATTATTGGTTGGAGAAAATCTGTTTTTTTCTAACACACTATTTGCTATAAAAAAAAATTGGTACCATTCACAAAACTTTAGACATCATAAAATTGGAAAGTAAAAAAAGCCATACTAACTTACCCACCCACACTTTCTGGCTTTGAAGTGGGCAAGCAAGTACTAAGAGCATCTCCATCAACGTTCAGTATGTGACCCTGCAATGGAAATCTTTGGTCATGAGTCCAATCCAGTGAATCCACTGGAAGACTCCTGAGGCTCTGAAAAGATGCACAGCTTTCAGAGCCTCTGGAGGAAAAGCCTTGGAAGAGTCTAAAAAACCACAGTCAAATCGTATTTACTGACTGCTCCCTGTTTCTAATTGGCTAGATGGTTTGATTGGTCCAAGTGGGTTGTTATTAGTAGTCTCCCACCTATTTGCAGTCCGAGTTTCAGTTTCAGTTTTATGGGTGGGGTTGGAAAAACAAAACAAAAAGTTGCCTAGTAACTAAAGCTTGGATGTGAGAAAATATTGTTGTAAGGTCACATACTGAGCATTGCTGGAGATGCTCTTAAACATTTTTTGAAAAACGACACGCAAATGTGAGGCACATATGTTGTTGTTAAAATGTCAAAGGGGGGTCCTGAGTCCTGACTAATGGATCATTGTTGTTGGCAACTAACAAAGTGAGTGATTCGGGAATGCAAACTGATTCCACATGCTTCTCTTAGCTTGTGTATGGCACTTTAGATGGTGGCCAAGTACAATTTGCTCTTCTAGTCTAAAAAGTAGAGAGAGATTTCCTCTCCCCCAACCTAATAATAATAATAATAATAATAATATAAAAATCAATTAAAATGCGTGTTTGCTCTTCATACACCCATGTTAACAATAGAAATGGGCACCCCACTAATTTATTTATTTATTTATTTATAAAAACAGCGCACCACAAGCTGGCAAGAGCTTGGATCCTTCAGAGGGCTCAACTATCAAGGCAACTCCTCTTTTGTTTCTTTTGTTGTTGTTTTGTACACACAAAACAGAGTGGCCACCAATTTGGTACAACACTACTACACTACAGTAGTAGTAGTAGTAGTAGTAGTAGGAAGAGGAGGAGGAGGAGGAGGGAATATGAAGCTTTGCATGCCAATTGAGATGGACCATGGACTAGGTCAAATAATCATGTAAGCTAAACATGATTAGGGATCTATGATTTCCCAACAATTTTTAAGAAGTGGGTAGATAGGAGGAACCCAGTCCAGTCTGTTGCACACACTCTACTCTGTCCCACCAAACCTTTCAAATGTTCTCAAGTTCATAACAACCCATTTCAGTACTTTGTATAATGGCCAGAGTGAACCAGCTCATCAAGGTTTATTTGGATAATTTAATTTAGTTTATTATTTTATTCTTTGCTTTTTTGTCAAAATTTGTTGAATTTAGGCCCTTTTTTTTTCCATGAAAATTCCTTTTGAATGGGTTGAAATCATATTTTTCAAGTCACAATTTGGCCCAAAAAACAATCTCTATGAAAAAAACAACTACAACGAGATGGGTGGTGAGTGTGACTGGGAAAAAATGTTTTTTTTTCTGTTTGTTTGTTTCTAGTTTCCTGGCTAACCATGGTGGTTAGCTCGGTTTATAGTTTTCATGACCGACCTAGTACTAACAACAACCCAATAGCCCCTTTAGCTTATACATTAACCATCTACATACATGCATCTAATTAGTTAATAATCACTTAATTATCTACCTAATCTACAGGACATCTCCTTGGATAGGTTACTAAACTCAAACCCAATGTCAATTACAGTAGTTAGGGTTTCATCCATGCTACAACTGAGTCATAAGAGGCCTTCCAAATGATTGGTGAGCTGGTGGCTGTTGGTTCACTCTTGCCCTTCATCATCATCATCATCCACCCCTCTAGCCTCAACTTATGTGTCCACCATTTGCAAAGAGAGATTTGCACATGAAGCCAAGCAAATTTAATTGTATTCAAAAGGAATTTGGAGAAGCTATTTCCCCCTATTTAGCCATATATTAATGTTTAATGACCACATCCACCATACATTGTTAATTATTCCCCCATCCCCACCCATAAACCTAGAAAAATCACACAATATAATGCCCTATAAATTGAGAGACTAAGTATTTACATATCACCCCCTTGCCAATCATTATGGATAGCCAATCAAAAGTAGTCATTTTCTTTACCGGTTCTTTTGGAAGTCTTTATTTATTTATTTTTATTTTTATTATCATGGACATTAGTGTGGCCTAAAGGGTTGGCCCAAGTGTGAACTCGTTACCCAACAAATTTCTCCTTCGAAATGATACTCAAATTTCAATATATCCTACACCTTAGGTCTAAAATTTAAGAAATTGCCACCATAAAATTTTACTCATTGAGCAATTTCCAAGAACACCAAAAGCGGGTCCTAAGAAGTTTAGTTTTAAAATTTTAAATGAATTTTCAATGACAAAAATTGTTTGATATTCAATAATTGTCACAATATAGTTCTAAATGTTACAACACTAGTTCGATGTACATGTACTCGTTGAGGGCATTCCAATGATACTAAGAGCATGTTGAGGGCACCAAGGTTTGGGAAATGTCAAAGACACAAACAAAAGAAACAAACAACCTTAAAAGATAGAATAGTGTGGCCTATGTTGTTGGCCCAATTAAATGAGTTTTGAGAGAGGAAATGGTCCTAAATCCTATTTACATTAAAATTTTAGTTTTAATTTTTTATCGAGTTTCCAATGAAAAAGATTATTTAGAATTCAAATCACTCAGCACTTTCTAACAATATCAAAAGAGCAACCCAATTTCCCTTACAAAATTAGTTTTGATTTTATTCAATTTTTTGCAATTATATTGTTCACTATTCAATAACTCTTGCACTATATGTCGACAAATTAGGAAATCACCTAGGAGCACCCCCTATTCATCAAGGGTTTTCCAACAATATCGAATGTGTTTGGGGGTGAGGGGGGATATGTGTTTCTTGGTTTTATATATGTGCGTGGCACCAAAACCAAAATACATGGTTTTTTAAATAAATCAACTCCGTGGGAATTGGACCTAGTGGTCCATTCCATGACTACCCCAGGTATCAAAGACGAGGCCATATCATACCTTGGGAATTTTTGAGGACTCTACTCCTTGAGAATCAGATCTAGTGGTGCATTTCATGACCACCTTGGGTATCAAAGGTGTGACCATATGATACCTTGGGCAATTTTCGAGAAGTTGATTCTCACATAAACTAGAACTAATGCTTCTCATTGAAAGAATTGGCCTGATGATAACCAGTGCCATTCATGAGAATCACCCAACATTGGTCCAAATCCAATCTCACGTTATTTGCAAAATTTATTTCATTCAAAGTAAAATGTACAAGCTATTTTCCTATTGTTGGTGGAGGTGTTTTAAAATATGTAAATTTAGGCCCACCTACTCATATTTCATCATAATTAATGTTTTTTATAGCAAAAATTCACAACTTGAAGATTTTTTTTTGCAATTTTGAAATAAAATAAAATAATTTTTTTAATAATGATTTTAAGGATTTTTTGGCCATATTATGAAAAAAATTAAATTAAATTAGCCACATCTAGACCTAGGCACTTCCTTGGTCACCACTTGTAGCAACACTTTTGAAAAAATGTTGCAACTCACCTAGGACAATCATCATTTAATATTAATTAGTGTCGAGGATCTTCACTAGTGGACCTACTTGAGGAATTTGAAAAAAAAAAAAAAAAAAACCCTAATATCATTATAGGTATCCACTAATAAAGGTATTAGTTCAAGTCAAAAATAGTGACAACTAATTTTAGGGAATAAAATTTGCATGGAGCCAATGCGATGGCTGAACATGCACTTGAGAATACTCATCTTCTTTCCTTCGGAGTTGGGGGCTGTGAGCATAGAATTTTTAATTCTTTGTGTTCCCACCATGTTCCCTCTGATGTTTTCCATTCACGAAACACAAGGGGGAACTTGAGAGGCACCCACCATCTAATCAATAGAAATAACAATAGACATTAGATTGAGCGGTCTACTAGAATATGTAAATGGTAGAACCCCTAAGTCGGGGGCATTTTAAAAAAAAGAGAGATCAAGCCTTGCATTTGGTAAACATCCCTCACGTCGGTGTTTTACCTTTTGAAAAGCAAAAGGCAAAAAATTTCATGAACCTAAACATGTGTAGATCATGAAGTGGAGAGAGGGAAAGATCTTAAACCTACACCTTAAGAGTGAGAGGGATCTTACACCTATATCTAGGCATAACTTCCCTCTCACATTTACAAGGATAGGCATAATAAAACCCACTTAAAATAATGAAACCCTGGCAAACACCATTAAACAAAATGGGTGTGTCACACTGTGGCTTTACCAATTACATTAAAAAGTATTTTAACACAAAAGAAGAATTATGAAAATTCAAATATTTCACCATGCAAAAATATAATCGTCAAAAAAATCCCTCTAAAAGAAATCAAAATCTTTCAAGATATCATAATTCTATAACTAATCTCAAGTTTTAAGTCAAGCCAAAATATCATCTTTCAAAAATCCTTTGAGCTACTAGGTTATATACTCTATAATGAATCTAAACACAATATCCTTGCCTTGGTAGGCAAGGCCAACAAAGCACCTAACAAAGGGAGGAAAAAAAAAAAAAGAACAAAGATAAAAGACTCAAGTCCAAGCCCGAAAGACAAAACCCAAAGTGAGTCACAAAGGGGCAAAGGAACAAAAGCTCCTCCTCTTTGAAATAAGAGGGATGTTTAGTAATAGAAGGTACTCTCCAAATACACTAAGAATTTTTATGTTTTTTCCCTCACTTCTTTACAAATCCCAAGAAACTGTTATGCATTGGGATTTAAGCTTTCCCTTCCCAAGTTCCAACAACCCCAAAAAAATTGGTGTATTTGACCCCACATACATACAAACAAACAAACAAACAAACAACCAGACTCCAGACACTACTCCAGAGACTCCAGAGAGATGGTATTTATGAAAGAGGCAGGAGGTAGATCTGGTGAACAACAAAATAGAGATTCAAGTGCTAGCAGCCTAAATGGGTAGTCAACTTGGCGGCTGTTAAAATGGAAAATTTGTACTCTGGCACATCATGAATGAAATGTCCTTTGTTTCTTCTCTTAACATCTTGTGTGTTTTTACTCTCAAACTTGGGCATTCATAGTCTTAAATGCATTTCATTCATTGTTTCTAGTAGTGTTGCTTTCCAAGGTGCCCTAGGCATGCCCATTGTCCTCACACTTTCCACACTTTCCCTACTCCCCCTCCCCCTTCACCCCCTTATGAATGGATGGATGAATCATTCATTAATATTTTTTTACATTCTTGATTTGGTAGGCAAAATGCCAACGAAAGTTTGATTCATTAGATAAGTTTGCAACAAGATACAAATAGACCCAAGTATATATATATATATTATTTTTTTTATTTTTTTAAAAAGGTGCAAGAAAAATAACAAGAAAAATGATTATAATTTGAAATGACTTTAAAATTGTTGCAATGACAATCATCAAAATACCCATCCTACATAAACCATTTCCAATGAAACATCATCACTGGAATAATAATGTACATCCTTGCTACTGCATCACATGGAAACCCTAAACCCTGGCCATATTTTGTGTGTTCTCAGAGGCCTCAGCATGGGCAGCCATGTGAGGGACTCGGGGACAAAAATGGCAAGTAGTGACTGTCAGTCCGTTTAAGACTTTGATTACATTTTAGGTAATGAGGATTTTGTGGGGGAGGGGAGAAGGGGGGTGGTGTGGGGGATATGCATGTGGTCCCCCTTCTAGTGTTGAGGTGAGAAGGACAATTTGTTGGCCTTGGATATTGTGTTTAGATTCATTATAGAGTATAGTAGCTTAAGGGATTTTAGCCCCTAGGTAATAATAATAATAATAGGTCTATTTATTTTTATATGAGGATTTTTGAAAGATGATATTTTGGCTTGTGTTGAAACTTGAAACTAGTTACAAAGTTATAATATCTTGTTTCTTTTAAATAAGAGATTTTTTGAAGATTATATTTTTCCATGGTGAATTATTAGAGTTTCCATATTTTTTTCTTTTTTGCTTTAATATTGCTTTTTTAATGTAAATGGCAAGGCCATAGTGTGACACACCCCTTGTTTCATCTGAGGGCATTTTTCCATCATGTAAAGTTCTGTGAACTAGTTCAAACCAGTGTTGGGCAGTTACTCAGTTTGGCGGGTTAGAACTAGAGGTTCCAGTTCCAGTTAGGAAAACGCTAATCAGAATTTTTGGTCTGATTTTTGGAACTGATTCTAGAACTGGAATTGGAACTGGAAAGTTTTAAGAACTGGGCTTGGAATTGGGTTCTCGATTTCATTTATGTGTGTGCAATTGGAACCAAAATTGGAACCTAAATTTTTTGAAAAAAAGAGAAAACTAGAACAAGGGGCTAACTGAAGGTTAACTGAAATTTAACTACAAATTCCAGTTACGGTTACCCAAAACCAATCAGAATAATAAATAAATAAAAATTTTAATTATTGAATCTTATGCTCCGACACATGGGGAAAATACCAACCATGTCCAAGGTCACCCCTTGTGTGAAAGCACCAACAAACCTTCTCAAAGGAAAACCACCAAGCAACCCCAAACCAAAAGATGGCTTCCTCCTCGTTAGGCAATTTGGAACACCCACCAACGCCACCTTGCAGAATGCTCCATGCGGGGGCGTTGCATTGATGCCATTTACAAAGCTCGTTAGGGGATATGTTGCATCTTTCAATGGATGGTATGTGGACAAGAAACACTTTTTCATTGTATTACCATCGCACAACTAACTACAGTGGTTAGCTATGTATAAAACCATCCACATGTGTTTACCCTATCGTTACCAAAGTGGAAGGAACTCTGGTAAATGACCGAGTTGTAGTTCCTCAAAAACTAACTCAATAGACATACATTGCCCCTCAACACCAAACCCTGAATTAGGTAAGGGGGTTACTAAATAGATATATTTTATTAATTGGTGGAGTGGGTTCTTTGGGGGTGTGTGGGGTCTGTAGTAGTTATTAGGGTTTTGGTTCCTAGTCAATTTTGTGTGGTAGCCAATGTGGCTACCATCCACGGAAAGATTTAGCAAAAAATGCCCATATGAAAGTACAGATTTTTAGTCATGGTATTATATTTTTGACATGTTTGTTCAATCATTTAAAGAAAATTTTGAAAAATAAATTTGCTTGATCTCTATCACAACCATTGAAGCAAATGGCAATGCTGCTCATGGTGAAATGGGAGTTATTTTCAATGGGGGAAGATGGGACATTTGTGCTCAAAATTGGTCCTTGTTGCTTAGAGCATATCTCCAGCACTGCTCAATATCTATAATGTGACCCTGCAAAGATATTTCTCACATCCAAGTTTAGTTATTCCAACCTCACTCATAACACTAATACTGGGACTGCAAATAAGTGGGGGAAAAGAAGTGGAAGACTACTAATAGCAAACCACCTGGACCAATCATTATGGTTTGCCCAATCTCGAACAAGGAGCTTCAGTCAGATCACATTTGTTACACTCTTCTCTGGCAGGTGTTAGACTTGACTCTGTGTTTTACCAACCTCAGCAAATTGTACGAAAATGCTGGGCCAAGCCTATTGTGCAGAGCCAAACCGGCATGTTTTGACTTTTCTTCATCCAATTTTACTTTGCAGGGGGCACATATTACTGAGCACTGGGCGGGTTGGACCAGCCAGTGTACTGCCCAACCCTCACCTCTCCACACTCCAAAATCAAGTATGGAACAGCAATAAGGTCATTACCATTGTGACCACCCTGTGGTCTAGAATATTCCCATAACCGAGGTTGCGATTGTCTTGATCTAACTCCCCTTCATAAGATTTTGGTGTTAAAAGGAGTAACAAGGAGTGAAAAGCTCCTACAATTCAAGTGGTTGTTATCATAGTGGTGTTTTTTTCAAGTGGGCATGTTCACACTGTGACCTTTGTCACCTTCTTTTTGTTGTGCTTGCATTGTTGTTTATGGTTTGTGTGCATCTTGGTCTTAATGTCATCATTGTGGGGTCTTGCCTCCTTTCATGGGGGTTTTGGTTTGTAGGGAAAAACAACAAGGAAGACAAAGTTCTTGTAATCAAGGTTGTCATCATGGTTTTCTTCTTAGGTGACCGTGTTCACCTTGTGACCTTTGTTGTTTTTTTATGCTTTTGCTTACATTGTTGTTCAATATGGTTTGTGTGCATCTTGGTTTTGATTGTCATTGTTGTGGTGTGTTGCTCCCCCTTCTAGGATTTTGGTGTGCAAAGATGGAGTAGCAAGGAACATGGAGCTCACATAATGTCAAAACATGGCATATATGTCTACATCCATGAATGGGTTTGTATTCATAAGCTACAAATGATTACATGGTTAATTACTAGAAAATATGAATAGCTCATTTTTTTATTGGTCATATTTTTGCCCTTAGTCATAAATTCCATTCATGACCATGATTATAATCATGTAAGCCATATGATTTCATCTTGATCGTTCATCCTTGCTTGTTGAATATATATGCATTTAATCTAACTCCTTGTCTCACGATACCTATCCACATGATATGATACCACATGTCCAAGTTTAAATTGCCTAGGCTAAATAGGTTAAGCCATCTAGGATAAGGTGCCTACATATTTAAACTAGGCAACCCAACCTACCTACCCTAAGTGGCATAACCTAAAACATTTCAACCTAAATTGACCACATAAACTACATTACATATACTATAGTAAATAGGTTGCAATAATAAGGATTTGAATGCCTCACCTTCACATTGAGGAGCAATTTTTTTACCATTTCACCAACTTTTTTTATGTAATATAAAATGTAACCACATTTTAACATTAAAAAATTCTAATCTACTTAGCACGCCCAATTTTTCTAATGGAACAAGGTCAAAATTTTGAAGTTTTATTCAACAGTTCATGTCCTCATCCACTTGCAACACAATTGATACCTTGATTATGTTTTTCAGTTGGATTGGTTGGGATACACTTTTAGGAATAACCTTGTCACATTGTTTGAAACAAATTCACCAATATTGTATGATTCTAATGCATTATTTACATAATTGAATGCACATTTGGTGAAGCCAATCAAGAAGGGTTGTAGACACCAAAAAAAAAACCTATATCAAGGATTTTGTCTTGCATCGATTTATGCTACAAAACTTTAGCAATTAGCATGTGATGTCAATTGAAATGAAAAAAGCTACATCAACCAATTACATTTGGCTCTATGAGATGATTTGAACGACCTCATGTTCACAATGCCAAAAGTGAATGCGCTAAGTGAATTCTTCATTCAAGCCATTGCACGTGACAATTAGTTATTTGAAAAACAATAAGAAAAGAGAATTTGATCTTTTACAAGGCCATTCATGAACACATTTACAAATATTTAATTTATATTTCATAGGCAACAATGGGTGACAATCCTATACAATTGGATGCTACATGATTCAAGCCTTCCATTCAAAAAGATGAACAATGTTGACAACAATTAAGGCTTTGCTTGCATTATGGAGAACCTAAGCATGTTGCACAAAAATGTTCAAACAAGAAAAGATACAAGGTTTGAAGCATGGTCCTCAATGAAGAAAATATAAATGGAAAATGGATTTGTCTAATTTCAATAGGGATCTCATCATTGGACAACAATACTTTAAGGGAAATAAAAGGTTTATTTCTATTTCTCAATTATGTATTTTGTTTCATGGTCCTTACATACATACATACATATTGCCAAGTGAATCATACATGTGAAAGCATTAATAGTCAATGGTGCAATAACATATTCCATTGTTGAAGATTTTGGGTGACAAAAATACCTTTAGCTACTATGGAAGTCAAACTCGACACCTTGCAAAGTAATTGATAAACATCCCTTTCCTTTGATGATGTGACCCATAAGACTCAACCTTTAGAGGTACACATGAATAAACTTGTAATTTGTTTCAAAAATCATGTTCAACATCATTGAGTCCAATCATTTTGGGACTTTCATGGCTCAAAAGACAACCCAAATATAGTTGGTCAATAGAAAAAATATATTTCATGATTGATCGTCACCCAAAATTAAAATCTACTTGAATAATATTCATTGGAACAAATTTATTTTTTCAAGTAGAAAACATTGGCACACCTTTTATGGTTTATACTACCCAAAAAGAATTGTTGAAGAAATAAATGCAAACATTCTTCGAACAAAATATCAAAACTACAAGGATGTATTTGAGAAGGAAAATGTTAACATATTACCTCAACAATGACCATACAATTGTGTGATTGCATCACAAGAAGGCATGCAACCACCATTTGGACCCATTTACAATCTCCCACAAAATGAGTTGTTGAACTACAAACTCATATTGAGAACAATATTTTCAAAAAATTCATACAATGTTTAAAATCACATGCAAGTGCACCAATATTTTTTTGAAGAAAAAAATGAGACTTTCCACATGTGTCAATTATCATGGCCTCATCAAAATTATCGTGAAAATTTACTATCCTATTGATTTCAAAACCTCTTGAACAACTCAATCAAATAAAATTATTCACCCAAAAATTTGAAAGATGCTTACAATCTTGTACATATAAAAGAAGGTGAGGAGTAGAAAACGACATTTCACATAAAATATGGCCATTTTGAGTACAATGTCATGTCTTTTGGTTTTATGAATGCCCTTGCAATTTCTCAACACATAATGAATGACATATTTAGAAAATTCCTAAACAACTTGTGGTCATCTACTTGGATGACATCTTGGTATTTTTCAATAACTCAAAGGAACATAAAAAAACATCTACATTTTCTCCTCAAAAAACATTAAGAGAAAAAAGTTTGCAAAAATGGAGAAAAGTCCTTGTCAAACAAAGGTCTTGATTAGGCTATATCATCTTCAATAGTGGCTTGTCAATATATCCAAAGAAAATTTGGACCATCATGAATTTGCAAACCCTCTCTTCAATTCCCGAATAATTGCATATGTTTGTCAGATTTTTACCAAAAACTATTCAAGGAATACTACCTTTTTCACACAACTTAGTTAATTGAAAAATGGACATGTTAGTTGAAAAATGTCCACACACATACATCAAAGTCTTATTTTTTATGATTATGTGAAATTATAAGAACTTCTAGTTTTTATATGTAATGAATTAAAATATTTGTTCAACACCCATGTTTTGTGCATTTGCAATATCATCCATTATTTTTCTACATAAGAATATTATGTTGCTAAGTTATTAGTTTCTATGCAACTATAATGAACTATTGATTATGAACTTTGATGATGCAAGTCCCAAAACATTCAAGTTCAATGCACTTCTATGCTAAAACAACAAAGGCAAAGGTAAGTATACATTTCAAGCTGAATGTAATTCAATTTTGCTTATAACACTTTATTTTGAATTAAAATGATTGAATGTAAATTTGTAGTCTAGTCATTGTATGCTTATGATGTGTTGTTTTTGTTAAATTTTGGTGAGAACTTAAGCATGTGACAATGTGTGTATGTTGCTTATAAATTAGAATATAGTCATAGGATATGCTTATTCAATTTTCACAATATAGACACCCAAATATGGACACAAAAAAATAATCAAATTCCAGATCAATAAAAGTGAGTGGAAATGGATAAATGGGTACATTCACACTAATAAAAGCCAATGGTGGACTTTTAGTGACCACTTATTTTCAAAATATTTCAAAATATTTTAGGAATATTCCATTTGTAAGCTAGAAAAAATGATTAAAACAATAAAGATGTTGCATTGTATTATTACGTAAAGATGTATTAAAAAAATTTCCTCAAAATTGTATTTCATTTACAAATTATTTAAGAGGTCATTAAGCAATGACAAACACTAATTTGTTGTAGGAGTGTTTTTGAATAATTTATAATCATTAAATGCATTTCAAATTATTCCACATGTGTCCATTATATATTTGAAACATTATGATGTGAACACATTAAAAAAAATTACAACATTAGTATAATTTTTGGCACAAAAAAAATCAATTGTTGGTTACACAACCATTGACTCTTATTAGCTTGAATGTACCCAAACCTAGTTATATGATGAGATTATGATATGTTGTTTATGTTGTATTCCAATAATAAATGAATGATGACATTGTTTGTACATTTTTTTTTAATTACAAAAGACTTTACTAGGTTTCAAATATGGAACTTAAATCGTATTTCACATTGCAATGAAATTATTCTTACATTGATGTGCAAACATCATTTCACGTTTGATAGTTATCAAAATATCAACTAATTTTTTAATAGAGACAAGTTGAACCTTTTAACATTAGATACAAATACGTATTAAATAGAATATTTGATAGCAATAATTTTAACTAGTTGTGGCTAACTTTGTATATAAAGATGCAAAGAAACTACATACTATAAAAAGATGGATTTCTTTACATTAGATAACAATAAAATAAGATATTTGATAGTAATAGTTGTAATATATTATAACTTAACATTAAAGACATAAAGAAAGTACATACCATAAAAAAGGACCATGAACTACCAAAATGTTCATGAGTATTGTATTTTCTAACATTGAATATATATCAATACACATAATTAAAGTATTGAAACAAAATGTTTGTCATTATTTGTGCAATGCAACTTATGCAATGTCATTCCAAATGGACATGTTAGTTGTAAAATAGTTTTGTCAACAAATTAATAAATTTCAATTTAGAATTACATTAATTCAAGTTGTAACAAAATACTGTTGGCAAACCCATTAGTCACCAAATAATAATTCGACAATGCATTAGTTGCAATTTAATTATAATCGACATCAATAGATTTTGTTCATCAATGGACAAATGAAAAGCCACATAAGCATTATGTTCATTCATGGTTATTTTGTGTGGGAAACCTATGTAAGCACCCTAGTTGCAAGTTAATTACAATATTAGACATCAACAAATTTCAATGAATGAAAAACCACATAAAAATTCCAATTGAAAGCCAAGTTGCAAATCCCTTCCTCTTTTTTCATAGTGGTTTTAGAAATTTGATAATTGTATCTAAAAGATCTTTGAAATATTCGAGTGTCCCATAAAAGTGAAGGAAACAATTTTTTTTTAATGCCAAAAAAAATAGATATTATATAAATGGTGAAAAAAAAACTTGACTAGTTCATCTTGTAATCATTGATGTGAAATTATAAAGGTTGAAATCACATCATCCAAAAGACAAGAATTTTTGCTTACATATCTTCTTGATGACACACTTCAATTATATTGTTTCAACCAAAGAGTTCATGTCGATAACTTTGATATGAAAAGCCATTTGAATCATGAAAATGTTAATGAATCAATTACACTAGTTGTTTAATAGTTAACCTTGAAATTAAACACACCTATGAAGGCTATCTAAAAGCCATATTTAGAACACATTTTACAAATGAAAATGTAATTGTGTTTGCTTGGTCTTTGATATAGAAGGTATCACTCATTATTGTTGGTTAGAATGACCGTGAATGTTTTATTCCAAATAAACAACGATCTTACATTCTAAAAACTATGTGACACATTTTCATTTTTTTTTTGATTATGACTCATTTTCATAACTCCTTATGGAATGTGTTGTTATCAAAAGAGGCAATGTCACGAAAGTTAAACAATCAATGAGTTTTTATAAAGATTTTTGAAGGAATATGCTTTGAAATTTCCAAGAGTATTATAAGAAAATTTTTAAAAGATTAAATTGATATGTTTATAAGTTTTTAAAATTTTTAATTAATGAAATTTTTTAGAATTAATAAAATTTTGAAGAAGATGTAATCAACAAAAACTACTCAAAGCTTTTAAAATACATAATCAATAAAAGTTTTTAAAACACAACCAAAGTTTTTAAAAGACATAATTGATGAAAACCTCTAAAAGTTTATATAGTAAAAGTTTGTAAAAGGTTTAATTGGTGAATTTTTAAAAAAACATTATGAACTTCTAGAAGGTTTCATTGAATAATTTACAAATAAAAGTATTGAAAGCATCTCCCTTCAATCTTGTCAACACAAGTTATGATCCTTGCACCCAATTTTAGGTGAACAAGGGACAATTAAGAACCTTTTTATTTGATGTTCATTGCCATGGTCACATTTGGGAGTTTGAGTGCTAAAAATTGGAAGCCAAGCTCATTTCAATGGGTTGTGATGACAATAGTGTTTCAAAGTGCAAGAGTTGGTGTTATCACAAAAATGAAGGAGAATGTGATTCTATTTTTGATGGGAGTACATTGTTTTGCTTATTGAACCAATTTGGTTGTGTTGGTTTTATCAAAGTTGAATTTAATTGCTCAATTGGAAGCCCTCCTTTAGGTTTCATATGGGTTTTTCTTTCATTCATTTAAAAAATTCCTTGAATTTTAGAGCTTATGCGATATTGTGCTTACAAAGAAAGTTTTTTTTTGTTGAAATACATGAAAACAAGATGGATTACCATGTTTTTTCCTATGCAACATGTGATGGAACAATATTAGCTTTTGATGGCAAAGATTCATGATGATGTTTTGAAAAACAACACTACTAATGAAAATCTAAACGTCATTTGTGACTTGAAGTTTGTTTTGGGTTTGCATGCCATTTTGCCACGTTGAACTATGTGCATACCTTGATCAAGTTTGCATAATCTCACAACTTGTTTGTTTGTGATTTTATTGATGTGGTGAATATTTGCCAACTAAAGCTTTAATGGCATTTCAATGATTCTTGGAAAAAATTTGATGACCTTGCATTTGACATGAACTAAATGCTTTTGAAACATTCATCAATAGGAATCCGCTAATGAGTTGGTGTTTAAACTTAAGTGGTGAGGAAGTTGACTAGCTTGTTATTGAATTTTTTGATTTTAAATATTTTGTGAACCAACATTGTCTTATAATAGGGGATGTTGGGTCTACATTGCCATATTTTCCTAAGGTCTAGTTGGTTAATGTGAAAAAATATTATGAAGATGTTGCCAAGTCTTTAGTCCATGAATTGGAGGACAAATTTCAAATATTGATCTTATGTTGGCATTAGGTGTGATTTACCTTAATTTTGGGTTGATTGTCCCAATGATGTTGAAGATGTTTTCCACCAACACTTGATTGCCATCAAAGCTACCTATTATATGCCTGACAAGATGGCAAAGGAAGGGGTCTTTGTGAAACCTCTCCTAGATGGCCATGCTTTGGATATGTAATGTTATTTTTAAAAAGATGACAATGGCTACAAATAGGGAAACAATCATGAAGGATGATTCTCTTGTGAATCTTGTCACTTGATTGTGGGTCAAGATTAGTTTTTCTTCCATCCTCAAGCTTAAGTTTTTGAAATTCATAAAGCTTGTTGAGATTGCATGTGTTTAAATCCTTGGGTTTCTAGAAGATGAACATTGTTTCTTGGCAGTGCCATTCATGAGGAATAAGTTGAAGAATTGCTTGATTTGCTACTTGAGATCTATGCACTTGTTTTTATGGACAACAATTTTATAGCATTGAAAATTTCCCTTTTGAAAAGGCCATGACTAGGTGGAAGAACACAAAAACATGATATTTTCTTGATGCTTAAATATAGACAAATTTTTGAGGAAACTAGTTTGTTTTGCTGACAATCACATCCATTTAAATGGGGCAATTTTCTTTTTATACCTACTTCCAAGTTCCAACTCATGTTCTAAATTGGGTTGGATATTTACTATATATGGATATTTACGATATATATATAAAATGTGGGTTGAATCACACATTGCACAAGGTTTAGCCTCTTAGTTGGTCATTGTAAAACAATCTTGAAAGGTCCATGTCATATTACATGTTATGCCTACTTGAATGGAGCCACTCCAACTAATTTCAAAATAATAGTAATAATTTAAAAAAAGTTGTTGAGAATCCAGAACTTCAATTATGGTATTTGTAAGTATCAATGGATGGAAAAAAGATAAACATTTGACACTTACTACAAGTTTGAGTTTTTCCTAAGATCAATTTGAAATTGTGGTTTGCATGAAAACTTTAAAACAATTTTTTCTCTTGCTTAGGTCATTTCACTATCAAATGCCAGTGTTGGGTACAAGAGACCAAATTAGATAACCATAGGTTCTCAAAGTAAAATAAAATAAATATAAAACCATGGCTATTGTAAAATAAAATAACCAATTTCAATATATAAACCATTGTTGTTCAAAATTTGAGAACCAATTCCAATACACAACAACAATGTTTTAACAAAACAAGAATTGGTCAAATAATTGGCTTCTATAAAGCTCCTGGTTCTTTACTAGTTGTTTCATGAAATTTGCTGGTTCTCAGAGGCTTTTTGAAATGACTAATTTTTTATTCTAATTTTTTTTTTCAAATTTTCAAGTTTTTTCAAAATTTCAAAAATCAAAGAGCCCCCCCTTGGGTTCTGGATTTTTGATGAAAATTTTCAGAACAAGATAATGGCTCTTTCTTTGAAAAGTAGAGAGCTTGTCACCAAAAAGGGAGGGGTGACTTGGTTCAAACACTCCTTGATAGAATCAAGGTCTGCTCACTGAATGGTTACACAACAAATCAATTAATAAGAACAAGAAGTTACATCTCCAAGTTGCCAAACTTTCAATTTTGCTACTTCAAAATACAACACAAAGACAAAGGACTCTAAGGGATCAAATCACTCTTGATCTCCTCTCAAGAGCCAACTAGGCATGAGAATGGCAACTCTTTTGTAACACAACAACACATTAATTGATTGACACCCCATTTCCATTAGATCCCTCCCTTTGGAAGTTGTATAAAGAAAAATACGAGACTAGACATCACAACGATTGTTTTGCACAACACACAAGTGCTCTCAATTTCCCATTTTCCCCGAAGCTCCAATGACCTCATTAGTACTTTCATCCAAAATGGACAGTCTGACATTTACCCATAAAACTCACAAGACTTTGCCTCAAGATGAAGACTACCACTTTGCCTGCTCTTAGATTCTATCATCACTTCCCTTGGACATGTCTTGGACTCCTAACACTAAACTTTCTGCACCCTTCCTGAAGTTCATGACACAACAGAAACAGTGTACTCCAAGGAAGGTACAAAAATTAAACAGAAGAGCATTCTTCCTCAACTGTTCAGCAAACCACTCAAAACACAACACCACTAGAACATTGCAATCTTCATCAATTTGAACAAAAGAACTAAGCTCTCTTCGTGACTATGGCTATGGCACATCCTCTTCCTCCTTTCGTTTATAACTTTCCTTCAACCCCATCCTTCTGCTCTCCCCCAAAATCACAGAACCAACCAGCACCCATAGATGTGATACACATCCCCATAAAGACCATCCCCTATGCAGGGAGGAAATTGCTCCATCACTGAAACCAATGCATTTCCGCCGCTCCATTGAAAAACAAACAACAAACACACTAACATGCAAACAAACAAACAACAAACACACTAACATGCAAACAAACAAACAACACCCAAATGTAGAAAAGAACACAAGACACCAAACTTTCGGTGTCCACACTTCTTGGTGATGAATAACCACTCCATAATTTGTCATCATCTACCACCCATCTAGAATTAGGGTTTCAAATTCCCATCCATGCTCATCTACATAAACTTTTTGACACTGTTTTAAGTCACAAGCCACACTACATTGGTCAAAACCAGTGTTGGGCGGTTCTTTGATTTTGTTGATAACTGCCAATTCTAGTATTCGGAAATTCAAATCAAAGAAACATCAGTCTGGTATTTGAAAAAAATCAGAATCAAAAGATCTGCCAATTTCAGTTATTTCAGAAAAACTCGAAAAATCATTGGGTGGGTTAATTCACACCCTTGCAAAAATTAGAGAATCATGAATACATCAGAACCAGGTATTTGATTTTTTCAAGAATCGTGGTTATTTCAAGACTAGGTAATTGGATTTTTTCAAGAACTGTGGTTATAGATCAGAATCAAGTATTTGAATTTTGCGAACTGCAGTTTTGAACCCTAAGAACCACCCTGATATGCGGTGTGGGTGTGGTGCAGTTTCTAATAACCGCCCAACATGGGTCACAACTCAATTTCCTGAAAAAGGCACCACTACAAGTAATTATAAGTTATATCTATTGACAACCTTGACTCAAGTGCTATGGTGTTATCCAGCTCTACTGAACATGATCCTTATATGGCAACTTTAGATGAGGGTCCAAGGCTCAGGGACCAATGAATTCAAACAATTTTATTGGTCGAAAGGTCTAAATTGTTCCCAAGGCCTTCAGACGGGGGTCTAAGACCAAAAAGTGGCAAATTGAGGCTGAACCTACATGGCACTTGTTTTGGAGGGGAAATCAATTGGTTGGGACCAAAAAACAGTGATGAAAGGAGAGCTCCTGATTTGGAGAACCAAGAATGAGGCTAGGGACCAAGGTACAGTCCAACTCAAGGATTCAATTTGCTTCAAATCAGTCCAAATTGGTTCCTAGGAAATTGGACTCTGGACCCCCTTCTAAAGTGGGCCTTATTAGACTACTACTACTACTAGGTACTAGATAGTGGGCTTATTTTTGGTCAGAAAGAATTGATAGTAATAAGCATGCATTCATAGGCAAGGGCTTCCTTGCACAACCTGCTCAGTGCTCATCTTGTGGCATTTCCATCATACCCACAAGAGCAAAGCAAAGCAAAGCAAAGCAAAGCAGCCAACCCAATCAAACAATAATGAAGTCTCTGCCATATCTGGGTGTCAAAAAATTAAAAAATTCCAAAATTAAACTCCATTCAATTCCAGGGAGAATTCCAGCAAGTTATTTATTCCAAAGGAACCAGTTGCAATTATCCACATGAAGATGACAAATGTGCCATTCATTTATGTACCAATTATTTGTCCAGCCTCCTTATGTTTCCACAACTGTAAATGTCAAGAGGACTGGAGAGTGTAAGGGAGAACATAGTTTGGGTGATCACTATTAAATGCATTGGCCACAATAGCCATGGATGCTGGGGTCCCTGCACCAATATAGCCAGGGCACCCTTCTACAACACCTATGGGATGGTTTTTATTTTAAAAACTTTTATATTTAATTAAAAAAAATTATTCTGATTAAAAAAATTCCACCCCCATCACCCCATCCAATGTCCATAGTAGTGAAAAGTGAAAACCACTGCCCTTTGACAGCCCTTGGTTTCACTGCCATTTGTTTTGACCTTTCATGTGGTGAAAATTTATTGTTAATTTTTTTCAAAACAAGGTTCCCATGGATGATGGGGTGTTGTGGAAGGATGCACTGGCTATTGGGGGAGGGACAGCAGCTGTTCTGGCTATTGTCACCACAGCATTTAGTAATGATCACCCAAACTATCTTTGCGGAGTATAAGTGGACTTGGGTACATTGTACATTGTCAACTTTACATGGCAACTTGATCGGTGATACCTAATCATCCCTGCCCTCAGTTCGAACTGCACAGCGTGTATCCTCCCTCCCCAAATTATATGTGTACATACTTGTTATTGTAGGCCGTATTTGTATGGCCTGCTCTTTCTTTTTTTCTCTGACTGCCTTTTTTCCCATCCAAGATATGTCTAGTACTGCCCGGACACATCTTGGTGCTGCCCATACTCACTTTGGGTGCTGTTGTTATACATGGTTCGGGCAATTTAATGGACACCTAATAATGCATGTTTTGGGCGTGTCATGAACTAGGTGTCAATTACATGCCCAAAATGTGCATAAAGTGGGTTCAAAGTGTGTCTGGGCATCATCCATCTTTTTTTGAGAATAAGATGGATCTGGCCTGGGGCAAAAATGAGAAAAAAAGAAGCAGGCAGTACAACTATGTGCACATACAATATTGGGAGTTAGCATAGGCAAATTGCACATTCGGTGCATAGAATATTCCAAAAACATGCTTCATTTTCCTTCACAGATTTTATTTTATTTTTGGGAGAAATTTTTATAATTGAAATTTTGGCACCTGTAAAATAATATAATTTTAGCCGAACCTTGCAAATTGCATTACACTAATCAACCTGTGCAGCTGGGAGAACAGTCTTTATCACTGTCCCAATTCCCACTTCAAAGGAAAAGATTGCTTCAAAGCAGAGCCAAAGGAATTTTTGACATGTATTATGTAGTTATACCGAAAGTCCTCCCCTAATTGGTGCCCAGTCTGATCCTCCATTTGGGGTTCCATGCCCAGTTTCTGATTATCCATAAAGTCATGAAATCTAGGGTCGAAAATTGTGAGCTTTTGTTCGCAGTTCCATGATCTTATGATGGTGTATGCTGGGTCAATCCTCATGTGTACCATGAGTATAGTGGAGCATCTGGACTCTCAAATAATCCAAGAATGGATCTTATGAGCTTATGAAGGTGTATGTTTTGATTAATCCTCATGTGTACCGTGAGTATTTTGGAGCATCTGGACTCTCAAATAATCCAAGAATGGATAGGAATAATTGAGAGGGTGGTGGTGATGCTCAGGCTATCTATTGCTGTCTTCTATCCAGCTACCCGTTAACAAATCAAGACCCACCTTAGAACTCATTTCTGTTCTTTTGCAGGCTTTTTTTTTAAACATCAACTTGGCAACTCATTTGTAGGGACATGAGAGAGATCCAGTCCATATTGATTTTATGTTTTTCTTGTTTCTGTTCGTTTTGTTTGGGGGAGGGGAGTGGAGGGGCGGTGAGTGCTTCAAGTTCACAGTTCATCATAGGATCATGAATTTGGACTGATTCATTGAACTGTGATTTCATCTTCCATGACTATTTATTTATGTGCAAATTCTTTGCACAAATGGAATGGTTTTCAGTTTCAGAAGTGTTATTCTGATGCGTTTCTTTATGTACTATAGTTCTATACCTCTTTGCTTCAAAATCATTGAGTCAAGTCTTGAAAATGTACTCATGGGTTGTATATTCTCTAAACTCTTGTTTCAAGCATTCTTTTTGGTTCCCTTTGAAAAAAGGTACTAAAAAACTACTCAAGATCAGCTTCCAGTCAGGCTTGGGTCAACAGAAATTAAGTCAAGGATCTGTGATGATCCATCCCTCTATTGGGTCATGTCTGAGCTCTGTCATTTCACTCCAGCAAATCCCACAAATGCAAAATCTACAAATCTTTCTGATGGTAAAAGAGAGCTCTCCACTCTTGCTCATCCTCTCTTTGACTGACATAAAAACTCTCTACTTAATAAATTTACTGACAGACAAGAGCTTGGTTTTGGCCATATCTGAGGGAGAAAGAGAAAAAAAATTATTAAAAAATCATAATAGTATCAAGTTGTAAGGTTTTAGGTATGGGAAGATTGCTTACTTTCTGATGTCTTTATTGTCATGCCATCTCTCTCTATGGGAGAATGCACCTGGACAAATGACAAGTGAACCTGATGATTTTTGTCATCCTATATGAAATTCCACTTGATTCCAGAAAAATGGATGGATCATACACATGTGCTGATCAAGGGTTGTCCCATCAAAGATCCATTTCACATGGATTTTTGTTTACAAAAATCTCAAAAAATTGTCAAATTATTTCAAGACATCAATTTGTTATTTGCTTATTTTGGTATCCAATGGATAAAAGTTGTCTATGGGAATGTTCTCTACTCTTTTAGTGCTAGTGTAGTGTACTTAAGAGTGACATTATAATATGAATTTATGAACAAAGAATGAAATCACATTGAAATTGACAACAATATGCAATATGCTATAGGAAAGAGGTCGATGATGCTTTTTCTCAAGTGTGGGCCACGATGAGTTTTGAGAGTCCAAGTTAACCTATGATTCATTTGTGCATTGTTTTGATTTCAAAACACATAAATCAATCTCTTGTTTACATTTCTTATTGATTAACTCCATATATTTTTATGTTAAAAATGATAATTAAAATTCAATACCAAAGCAATGAAAATGAAGTAGATGAATAATTGACAAATATTTGGCACATGAACAACCAAGTATAAATCTTTGCAATCAAAACTATCTCATGTTTATGAGGCCAACTTGACCAAGATTTTGACCGTAGGACAAATCCAAGTTCATATATATATATATATATATATATATATATAAGGAGGGAATGCCTTGGTAGTTTGTTTGGGTTTTGGTCCATGGCCTTAGAAACATCTTACACAATTTTTGGTCATTATATAGATTGTGCTTGTCATTGCATTTAATAATCCTCTAAAACCTCAACAAGAGGAACTCTATATTGTCTCACCCAAAACCCAACGATTGGAACTACTTGCAACCTCTTGGTTGTACTAAAAGTCGTTACCCTTGTACTACTAATACATTTGTACATGCATGCAATGAACCTTTTAAATTTATTCTCAAATGATCAAAATCTGGAATATTGAAATTGGGAACACCAGTTCTATTATTGTTATATTATTTGGCAAAAGGTGCTGATTATCAATAACATTATCAATAACAAGGATTGTTGTTGTTATTTCAAGTTTGTTATATGGACCAAGATTGATATCGATTTCAAGCGTTTTGGGGTGTTTTGAAGTTTGGTTGTAGATCATGCTTTAAAATGACCACAAGACTTCATATTCTTTGTGTTTTGATAAACTTATCAGTGGAGTGCATTCCCAAGTCTTGCAGTTTTTGGGGTTGGGTTAGATTCATTGGTCCATCACAATTCAAGGGTCCAAGGTTAATCTGATATATTACTTTTCCTTAAGAGTAATGCTCCATGTTAGGATTTCTAATTTAATCAATAATGGATCCTATTCTAATTTCCAAAGCATCTAAGATGATATAGAGTTGGGCTAATTTTGGTGCTCAGTTCTCAAATATACCTCAAGGGTCCAAGTTAAGTCAATTATATTAATGCTTTCTTTTATGAATATATTTCTGCACACTTGTCATCTATTTAATTTGTTGGGTGCCTTCCCAAGTTTCTAAGAAGAAATTCTGAATAGTTGCTATTATTAGTAAATCACAACATATCTTCATAAATGTGAATCAACATCCCATGTTTTAAATCTTTTATATTTTGATCATTGGAGAACCCTTATCTCAATTGTTGGCCAAAATATAGATGACTCATAATACATCCCAACATAGTATCATTTCCTTATGTATCTCTTGGAGTCTCGTGGCATTGGTCCCCTGTATAAACTTCTGGGTTAACAACTTACACGGGTTTCAAATTAACCCGTCTACATCTTGGTGCCTTAACCAAGTCAATGCTTAACTAAGAATAATCCTATATCATTAAATCCCAATAACAAACTTGCTAGAAAGCTTGGATGAATCCATCAACCACTTCAGTTGCTATTACAAGAGTAAAAAGATTTCCATGATAAAAAAATCAACCACTTGGAGAACATACATTAAACACTTGCATTTATCCAAATCAAATTTGTTTTAACGTAAAATTTGAACAATTAGCATATGTTATATGGGTTCATCATCCATTTGGGTAAATACATCACTCCCAATCCAAAACTCTTGCACTCTATGTGTAAGTGAAATGGATGCCTCTATAGAGGTAATTATAGGATGGATGCACTTAACAACCTAGCCTTCAACTTTTTGAAGGTTTGTTCTGAGAATTTCCCAAATCCCAATCCTTAGTTTTGCCTCGGTGAGTTTAGTGAAGGGCTTTTGGTTATCTTACAAAAACTGTTAATAGGTCCATTGCTCACAATAGTTAAACATACAGAAGCTGACACCCAATTAACTTCCATTGAAGTATGGAAATTTTTTAAATTATGGTCCATTAGTGAGTTAAACTTCAAGTCCTCCAAGACAAACTATGTGTTAGGTGTTATTATTTAATCACATGATAAATTTAGTTTAATTAGGCTTAATCTTAATTAGTGAGGCTAATCCAGTTTAGTTGTGAATTAATTTTAGTGTTGAACAAGTTTGAGTTTTTTCATGTTTAGGATATAATTTTTTGTTGTGCGATTTCAAATTTTTTTTGGTGATTTGAGATTTTAGAACACTATTTTTTTGTTTTACAATTTTTATGTGTTTTCCCAATTTTCATTTTACAGATCTTGTGTGATTTTATGTTTTTTTTGTGTTTTGGACTTGGATTTCTATGTTTTGTTGTTTGTAGGTGAGTTTTCTTGAATTATCAAAAGGGACGATTTGGATTGATGCATCATTTTGGGTATCATGCTATTATTTTGTTTATGTGTGTAGACAACAATAGGTGTAAGCGTCGATATGATAACACACAACATATGTGACTTAATAAATTTGAAACCCACCCTATACTTTCATAGGTGTAACACTTCAACCCATGCACCTTCAAGTGTTCAAACCAATTGTGGTTTGGTATATAAGCCTGTGCCTAATATATATTCTTGTTTATGCACTGGTTTTAAAGGACCCTACCAGGCTTGTATGACTTGAGGCAATACCAGCTGTGTGCCAGTACCAGTCTGATAGGGACCTGAGTTGTATCAAATTAACAGACTGGTGTCAATATTAGGTATAAACCTACCTAATACCAACCAAAAATCAATCCTGGATCCAATATCAGGCTGGTATGGATTCTTTTAAAAGGACTCAATATGAGGACTAGGCTGGTATGATTTGAAAAGAAAGGGTGCCCAATACCAGGACCGAGCTGGTATGCATTTTTTAGAAGAGTACCCACTACCAAGGACCAGGCTGGTATGACAGCTTTCAAAAAGTAACCAATACCAAGACTGGGCTTCTATGTTCAACTAGGCCAATTAGGGTTCAAATCCCATATTAAAATTATAATGATGAGTGATTCATTGGACCTGGTTTAGGTATGATGATTACAAGGTCCATAGTATTTCATCTTATCAAATTCTAGCTCCAAATCTATTTAGCTCATTCTCAAGTGAAGAGCCATGAATTTGTGTTTTTTTGGATCTTTGTGTTTTTAAAATTTCTTTTTTCCCAACACCATATTCCCGAGCAAATTTTTAATACCTTCACCAGTTTGCATCCTGTTTCTTTTCAATTGAATCTTAATCCAATTGTTCAATTCAATTCAATTCAATTCAAGCAACATGCGATGTCATTCAATATTTTCATTCAAATGAAACTTAATTTTCACAAACTCAATTTGTTTCTTTCATCAATGGATTAGTTAATCATCACAAGTAGTGCACAGCAATGTGAAACCCATGTTGAATATTATTATAACATCAATCACTAAAGACTTTTGAATGTTGCAGCAGCAGCACACATATGGTGGGAAAGCACACGACACCTGTTGCATACAATCCTGTAGTCCAGAGTCCTTTAAAAGACTACCAAATGCAACAAGGAATTTATCCAGTTTTAGATGATGGACTTCCACATTACTATTCATCATTGAAGGGTGAGGATCGGGAGCAGATGTACAGATCTCTTGATGAAAAACTGTAGGAATAAAGGACTGTACCTCTCAGCCTCAAGTTGATCATGTGAAAACTTGAGGAAGTGCAGGGTGATGTTAGTACCATCCAAGGTAGGTGTTTGCCAGGTGTCACCCAACACAATGTGCTCTACAGGCCTCTCAAACATCAATGTAAGTAGTGGAGGACCTAAGGTCTCTGAAAATTTTGATTACAGTACAAACAATGCATTTGAAGTCATATTCAGGTACAAGTCTGTAGTGGGCAACGATGCCACAATCCAGTATTCATGACAAAGGATTGATGTTTTAGCAGTGAAAATCGGAGTTAATTCTCTCTCATTATTGCTGGATCACCGCTCTGCTTATAGGACTTGTCTTCCAAAGCCCTTGCAATATAAGATTCCTAAAATAATGGTGCTCAGGTATTGGCCTTAAAAGCTCCTGCACAGTGATCTGAAAGGGTGCTAATGTTACAAAACTTAGGGTGTCTACCTCCTATATTAAGCGCTTGAAGCTTCGGCCTTGTGCAGTTTTCTTCTTCTTCTCAACATCAGGTTTCGCTCTATTCAGTGCCTGCATGACACCAAATGAGCTCCATTAGTATGACAGCAAGACAAGGTCATCAATTGATAGTGTAATCCACTTCCCTTGGATAAAGAATTTTCAGCCTTCCAGCAGTTTTTCGTTCTTGAGGGAAAGCCCTTCATCGTAGACAAACTATATCTGAACTCACAAGTCACAGGATGGAATGCCCAGTAGACTACAGTTGGAGAATATGCCCTGACAAACAGCTTCAAAAGTATTAAGAACTTCTCCACAATACTTATGATCTACATCAACCTGAAGAGAACTAAGAGATGACCCAACAATAGTTCGTAGAGATTTCAGATTGAACAATATATCAGTGAGAAGGATGGAAAACAGGAAAACCAGCCTGGTAAACAGAAAAAAGACTGAGTGGTTTGAACAATAACAACAGTCACAACATAGTCAACACCAACATGTATGGTAGTGACCAGCTACCCTAACATCCCTGCTGACTTCACCAGTTCCTCTCAGTGTGTGGAGGTCAATGTCAACATGCCCTCGCAAAGTGGAGCAATACTTCCATGATGGATTTGTTCTTGAAAGTTAGGACCACAGCAAACATTGATACAGAACAGAGTTTGAATGAACCTGGATTAGATTTTCAACACGCCTCCGCATCCTAGTGTGCATGAAAGCCTTTGAGCACTGCAATCAAAAATCCACTTCAGTACACTGTCTGCTTCAACAGATCATCTGAAATATAACATCTTGTATCCAACCCTTTTAGCAAACCTTCGAACTGAGAATTCTACCACCTTCAATTACAATCCAGATTTGAGCCACAATCAGCTGCCTCACATGCATCTACAATCACATGAGGCTGAACATTTCCTGCTTGTGGAAGGTACAGAAAAATACAGCTTCTCTTGCAACAGAGATAACTTTCACTCCAAGTGGTTCCACCAGGTGTGTGGGTCTGAGATGCAATTTGAAGGCAATAGATGGCATGTGAGGATGTCCCATGCCTTGTGGGGATGCACATAATTTGCATAAAAAAGCATGCATATCAGGAGAAATTCTGCAAAAAATGAAAATGATCTATCAGGTTCAATCCTGGATTTCATGGCAAACCTTGATATGATAACTGACATAAGCGTAAAAAGTTGAGAGGTTCCAAACAATTCTCTCCAGCTTGTCCGGTTCAACATGGCGGGGAAAGATCACTGCAGTCAAGATACATCATCAATAAATAGTCAAGAAGACAGTTGCATGGTTGAATGTGATCACAACCTCTAAGAAAGTCAAGCAAGAAACCAGAGACATTTAGGGCCTAGGCTAGAACAAGGTGAGTGAAGATAACTTCATGAGTACTGAAAACTTCTCCATGCTTATGATTTAAGTAGACCTGAATTGAGACATGACCGGATAATAAGGTTTGAGATATTTCAGACCTGAACATATCAGCAAACAGGAAAAAGAGGAAACATGACCCAAAAGAACACAGAGAACAACAGTGAAACTGACAAGAAGTTTGTACAACAGCAACAGTCACCCCATGTTCAGAGACCTTACTAGCAACATTTATGGTATCAACCAGCTACCCATAACATCCTCACTGAATTTCATCAGCCCCCAGCAGTGGATGGAGGTTGATGCCACACAGTAACTTATGTACTGAGTTTGAGTCACAGGACTGGTAGTAACAGGACAACTCTGCCATGATGCTGGCTTGTTAAAAAAAACCTAGAAGAGCAGGAGAAGACAAAGGAATCCAAGAAACCAGAACACAAAAAAAAGAGACAGGAACAAAATCTAAGTAAGAAACGAGGAAGGAAAAAGAGGAAACAAGACAGAGAGCTTTGAGAGCAAGATCTTTTGACAACAAAGTGGGGATTTGGAAAGCTCCCCACTTAGGATTAAGGTGAGTGACAACCATCATTACCCTACCAAGCTAAGGCAGTACAACATTAATGATGACTTCTGATGTCAGCACCTAGGACCGTGCAATGTGCATATTAAGACACCTCACCAGCACTTTGTGCAGACCTGATGCTTGCTGACAAGCCAGAATTACAATTAAAGCCTTCAGTTCAAATACAAATATTCAAGAATATAGCAAAAATTCCTCACAACCCAGATTACTTGTAAGACTGGACATCTGTTTATCTGCCCCAAGGTCCTGAAACAAATGCCAAAGGAGACAAGACCAGAGTTGGCAACCAACACACAAGTGGCTGATCTTCAGCTTTAGAGTTGGAGATGGTAAGAGGAGTACCAAAAGAGACAAAACCAGAGTTGGCATCCAAAGCATGAGCAGGTGCTCCTTTCAGCTCTAGAGGTGGAGATGGTGACCACAGGCATGGTGGAGCAGTGCTAAGCCCTGCTGATCGCCTTGCCTCCATAAATTCCTGCCCAGCCCTCCTGTACACACATTACTTTTCCTCCCTCAATAGAGCCTTGACATTTAGCCCCATGCCTCCAAACTGAGTCAGTTGTAGAAGCCATGAGCTGCATCATTATGGCCAGTAGTGTATAACATAGTTTCCTCTTATGCACTGTTCAAGAACATTTACATTTTGCCTAGAATTCAGTTCAGTGATGGATGATACCTGGCGCATCAACCAAGCAAAAGCAATCACCCAGTGTCCTGATAATTTATGGCTGAATTTTGTAAGCCTTTCTGTGAGTGATCAATGACAGTGACAATTGATCCATGTTGAACATGTACCTGAACATGAGAACCCTAATTTTGGTGACCTAATTGTTTTAAGGAGCTCCTAGGGTGGGGTTTATCTGTGGTATAGAAACCTGCAGGCAAAAGCTACAGCAACCCTTCTAGTGACATGCAAGAACATCATCTCTGCAGCCTTACAATAAAGATCAGACTCACCTGCAGGAATGATGTTGCAAGCACAACATCATTGCTGTCCTTATAACGCATTGGAAAGACAACTGTTACTTTTTCAGCCTGCAAGTATCATCAGATTGTGCATCATCTCAGAACTACTTTCACTGATATTCTCTAACTTATATAGAAAGGATTCCAATCAATGCCATGGTGCAATTGAGCAAGAAAATCTCCTCTTTGCTCCCTTTCTTCTGATACAGAAGTTCTGTGTTTGTGAGAGAATGCTAATTGAAATTTATATGTAGCAAATGTGTGAGGTGGACCTTTTGTCAGTTTTAAGGAGATTAGTTATACATTGATGCTTTTGACACTGTAAGTCATGTCTGGAGAGACTATACAATGCGCCACATCATCATAAACAAGGTCACAAAAGTGGTCCCAAGAAATGCAAATTTTGCATGCACAGATGTGACTGCAGAAGTTGGGCTTCTGCAGTGCCAACTTATGCCAAAATACCAGTAGATTTTTAAGCAGTGGGATTTTCTCTCCAAAGGCATATGCACAGGTAAAGGTGCAGGTTTCTCTCCAGAATTTCTTTATCATTGCCATGAAAGGGTGTCCCCAATGAAGGTGAACACAACAAAATCCATACACAAGGTCCAAATCCACATTGAGGTGGGATACCTACCTGTGGGATCAGGAAATATGACTGCCGTGGGCGATGCAATAGGGCAACAAGATTATCAGCATCAGGAGCAACAGTTCTTGAAGCCAAATGCTTCAAAATCTCCCGAAGTGGTGCCCCTAGCACTATTGTTCGCAACGAAGCCACTTTCGTCATCTGCTGCATGCGATCCACTGCCCAATCTCAACCCTCCAAAACATCAGTGAAATTTTTTTAGGGTTTTCTTCTATCTGAGGCCAGCACTTTGAAAACCATTGTCACCTATTACTGTGAAATAACCTATACAAGTGCAGCAAGGATAGAGACAGGAGGATGGACATGGCAGGGGGTTTGTGGTTTTGTACATACCTTCAGTTCCAGCAAGTTTAGTTAAGTCCAACTGGATTGTTAGATGAAAGCCCGCCTCTGGGGGGTCTAACACTTGAATAAGTGGCCCATATGCAGCATTAACAGCCTCCATTGCACCAAAAGGAAGACCACCTGAGAAAACAGTCTCAGGTGGTGGTGGAGGCAAAGCAATTGACAAAAGCACATGTTGAGGATCCTTTGCTGAAGCCTGCATTCATTCAGCCACATCAGATCACACCACAAATCTGCAAATGTCCAAAGGCAAAAAGATTGGCCTCATGACCTTTCAATTATTCTTTGGCACAGAAGCTTACAATCATAGCCTGACTCCAATAATGCTAAGATGGAAGGATCTGATCACATGGAAAAAATGGAAAGTTCAGAGGTACTTAAGAAACCCTAAGCAAAGTAGAATTTTTGTTTTCCTTTTCAGACTGTCCGCCTAACACTCAAAATCCATCTTCAATATAGGGTTGTGACTCTGAAAAGCTCAGACAAAAGTCTGACAGAGGTTGAGGCAGCAAGTATTTGCAATAAGCAATACCTGAATGTGATACCGCACATCATCAAACTCCACAAGATGAAAATCCACCTCTGCAGGCTTCTCCATACTACCACAACACAATAAGAGAGATTAGAATGCAATCAGAGTTTTGGAGAGATATTGTCTCGATAAAATTTCATTTTCTGGTTGTCTTACTGCTGATTAGGGTTATGCTTGCGCATAACTGAAGCAGAACAGAACTCACAAACCAGGAAATCCCTAAAAATTAGGAAAAAAAAGAAGACCAAACACGGATTGATTTCCTGGTCCTCGAATGCTTGAAAGGATAAAATGTAACCCTCTCAAGAAATCACGTCACACAGAGGTGTGTCAACATTCTGGGGTTCTTGAGATTTCGAAAACCAGGACAGATTTCAAATGAGGAAGCGGGTAAGATTCTAGGGTGCGTGCACGCACGGGTGTGGTGAAAGATGATGATGGTGATGAGAGATTAAATACTACTTACTTCTTCACGCGCGTATGAAGAACCTGCTGCAGCACACGCGAAGGACCCTCCAACAGAATCATTGTCTGAGTCTTTTTCTCTGTCTCTGTGTATCTGTATCTCTCTCTCACGCTCCTTGTTTTCTCTTTTTTTCCTCTCTCTCTCTCTTTTATTTTTTTCCCTCTTTGTTCTTTCTCTTTTTTTCTCTATTCTCTTTTTGTTCGCCACTCACAGCAATGTGATCATATCCCTCCCGCTGCTTGCTGCCTTCTGCTCGCTCCCTCGCTCGCTTGATCTGCGTTGCTGTACAACGCAGACACCCGCACAAGAGACGCGACGCGCGTACACTCTCTCTCCTCTTTCCGTTTTCTGTGTCGCAGCTTGGAGAAAAGTCTCACGTCCCAATCCATGCTGTCAGAATCTTAGGTCTCAAACCCACGTCCTGATCCACGCTCTCAGAATCTTACGTCTCAAGCTCACGTCCTGATCCACGCTCTCAGAATCTTACGTCTCAACAAATCCAAGTCCTATTCCACGCTGTCAGAATCTTACATCTCAAAACCCACGTGCTGATCCATGCTGTCAGAATCTTATGTCTCAACAAATCCACGTCCTATTCCATACTGTCAGAATCTTTGGGTCTCAAACTCACATGCTGATCCATGCTGTTCAGAATCTCAGGTCTCAAAGCCACGTCTTAATCCACACTATCAGAATCTTAGGTCTCAAACCCATGTCCTAATGTAGGCCATAAACCTGTTAAGTTTCAAAATCCATGTCCTAATCCACGCTGTCAGGAACCTCAGATCTCAAAACACAATGAATGTCCTACTCCTTACTGTCAGAATCTCAGGTCTCAAAACCCATGTGTCAAAAGATTCAGGTCTTAAAAGAGTGTTGTTGCTGGTATATAGGGTCTGACAAGGGTATGAATGAGACCAAGTATTAGACGACATACCTGCCACCAGTTCTTGATTTCAAAAGAACCTTGGGTCCCTGATTTTAGCTCTTTTCTTCGTCTTTTGATGGAACAAGTCCACTCTTAAGACCAAGTTTGGTTCCATCTCCATTACACACAACTAAACCAAGAAAAAATAGTTTCGAAATATTAGAATGTCCAAATAGTCCACATATCTCAAGATAGAAACTATGTTAAATTAATTATGTATAATCAATCAAATGCAATAAGTTGCTTATAATATAAGGTCAAATTCATATATGTTTAATATAGTTGTATTTATCTATTTAGAGAACCTAAACCAATTTAAAATGAGATAGCACCTCAAGTCCAAGTTCTAATTCTATTTTCAAAAAGAGGTCAATTGCTCAATTAGATTCCAATGGCAATTCCAACAAAATTTGGAGCTTTTGGTCCAAAGATCTTAAAACTTGAACTATAATTTGAACCTAAACTTGCATAAGTCTTAGAACTAATCAACATTTGTGTAAACCTAGTATGGCCAAGGTTGAAGGAATATTGTGAGTTTAGGGTTTTTTTAATATTGAAAATCCCTTTCAAAATAGAATAGCTTGGTTTTGATGTTAGGGAGACTATGTATTAGAAAATTGATACCAAGTGTTAGTAGGTGAATTTTTTGGCATATTGGGAGTAATAACTAGCATTCAATGTTGGCTCCTTTGCATAAAGGTTTGAATTGATTGCTTAGGCATGTTTTAAAATAGTCTAAACAAATAAAAAACAACATAATCTACCATAATCTATGAAAATATTGGTATTTGAAAACCTTTCGAATTTGTAGGTTTAGACATTTATGCTTGCTACACTTGTACTTGTTGCCATGGAAACTATGCTTGCTATGACCTATAGCTTGTAGAGTTTCATAGCAATCCATTGCAGTTCAAAATATTGTTTGCACAAGCATAACATGGTTAAGTTTTAAATAGTTGAATGTAGATGTTGTGACTATTACAATGAGGAAAGGAAGTGCGAATCATTTCAGTAGTTATGTTTGGTGAATGCAACAACAACAAATGTTATTAGGGTAGTCGTCCAATCGTTTCCATGCATTCATTTTGGTTTGGTAGTTTGTTGAAAACACATGTGATAACATGAATAAAGGACGACATGTATAATGTGAATGAAATTAGTGTTTGTTTAATAAGACATGTCCATTTTTTTGTGCCTATATTGGTTGGTGTCAATCACTTAGTTCAACATTGTTCCACTTGTCATCATGATCACAATCTTGATGTGTGGATGTAGTTGATGAAACAAAGTAGTTTTGTGAATATGAATCTTATATTGATAATTGCATGGGTGGTTTTGGATTTATAAAAGATTTGGTTTTCTTATATTGCCAAGACATGTGGAGCCATTTTTAGCATTTGATTACCATGGCTCCAATGGATAGGGACAAGTTCAATATTAGGTTTCCAAGTTGTAGGTAGTTAACATATTCTTAGGCCATGTTGTACAAATCCATGGATAAATTTGTGTTACATTTTCTTTATACTTGTGCCAACTAGTGTTACGTTTAATTTGTGAATGTCTCATATTGGATTCAACAATTTTGCATTAGTTGTGAACTTTGTTAATGATGCACAAATTCTTAGACATTTGATAAATTGTTAGTCTTTTTAAAGCCCTTTGCCTTCACATTATAATGATTGCTAATTTGATACAAATTTTGAAACCATAATTAGCCCAATTGAAACTCCAACATAAGATTATTATATATATGTGAAGGATGAGAGCTTGAATTTGAATATCTTAACATCATTTTTCCTTAATATTTTGTTTGTTTATAAACCATTGTAGTCAAAAATACCACTTGTAAAAAATTATTTTGAAATTTGAACTTGCATTGTTTAAGGCTTGTTAACATGCCACAAATGATGTTAAAGTGTGTGTTGACATGAAGAAAATATCATCGATAGATGGTCAACCATATTTACAAAAAATAATAACCTCAACTAAGAAATTTAGAAAGGGTCAACAAGAATTGGGCAAGGCTTGCATTGAAGCTAAATTGCCTATGAAAAAATTACAAATGTTAATGAAGACAAGTTTGTGAAAAGGTTTTCCTTTTCCATGAAACTCCAAGGTATGCTCATGTAATTTTATATTTATTATTACTAACAATCTTTGCACATGCAAGCAAGGGTGCTTAATGAGTTGACTTGGGCCATTGCGTGGGATGGGGTGCATATTTGAAGAAATATTGTGGAACAATGTGTAATAATTAAATAAAAAGACTATTGGTTCTTGTTTGATGCCTTGAATGCTATTATTATTAAATTCATAAAACTTAAGGCTAATTTCAAACATTGAGCTATGTGTTTGCCCTTTTTTTACATTGCAATTTGATGATGAACTCAAGAACCTCCATGGTTGCATGATTCCAAAAGTGACCAATATGCTAGCCTTTTTTTAAACCTTTTTAAATACTTTTACAATTGTTCATTTTCATAAGATATTGGCCATAATGTTGAACTTTGAGTTCAAACAATGAAATTTTATAACAAATTATTTTGGTTGTGAAAAGCCCAAATTATTGCTAATAAAATGTGACCAAAAAATTCAATTCCCATCCTTGTGAAAAGGATTCCTCAATCCATGTAGTCAAGTATCCCTCCACTTACATATTGAACATTTGATTCACTTTTGATACTACATTTTAGATGAAAAGTCAAATGAAAGATTGCTTATGATTTAATTTTTTTTCATTGCCATGTTGTGAACTTCAATAATCATGTAAGGTCACCTATTCTAATGGAAAGAACAATTAGATAGGTTATACTCCCAATGTCATCTTCCTTAAGACAATATTGGCAATTTTTAGTTCTCAAATTGGGACCAAAAGGATTTTATCAATTGCCAAAATCTTAATTGATTTGCATCAATGTGGCTTGGACTCACAAATCTAATTAATTTCATCATGTTATAATAGAATTGGCCAAAGGATGCCTCAATTGGGTGTTACCTTGCAAATAAGGATGTTGGGTAGTTCTTCACTTTTGAGATGAACATTCTTGATGCCCATAAAAACAAATTGGACAATTTTGACTACTTTGAGGAGAAGTTATAATGATTATTAAATTTTAGTCATGTGCCATTACAATCATGGTTTCCATTTTAAGTTTGTCTTTACCAACTATCTTTAACGTTTGCATGGCACACACTTCTACTTTCTTGATTCATTGTAATTTGAGATGTGGTTTCAATTATGTTAAAGCTGCAATGTGTATCCAATGATTTCGAAGACTATAATTTCTTGTAATCAACATCAATCTGATGTTCCTTATGTTTATGCACAACCCTAGCCAATTTTTGTTTGAGTATGTTGATCTAGTTATGCAAATGTGTAGAGTTCATAAGGTGTGTATACTATGGACTAAGTAATTGACAAGAGTAGCACGTAGGTTATCATGAATAGTCGAGGTGTGTGAGGACTAAGACTATTCATGATAACCTCACACACCTTGTGTATTCACAGTAACCAATGTGCTCGAACTGGTTACCAGTAGACATAGCCAATTGCATGAGATCATCAAGCTTATGGGTTATGGGATAGAAGAGTGTGAGCTATGAGGTTCAACTTGCAAACCAATGACTAAGATCGTGCAAAAAAGAATTGGGAAGGTACAAAAATGTTAGAAGGCAACAACAAAGAAAGCAGCAAGATATGCAATATATTTGAGGAGCTCTTGTCCAATGGCATGATGCCATGTTAGCGAGACACTCCCTGCAATTGGTTATTTACCTAATCTTTGGTAGTAAAATTGAGTATGTAAATTTGTTTTTGTTTGTGTGCAGGAATATATATTGTACGTATTTTATATATTGTATTGAATGAACAAGTACGTCCTGACCGTATTATACGCGACGCTTCCCAAGCTCGAACCCTCTCGGGTCGTCGTCGTCGTCCTCGCGGCTTCTCCCTTTGCTCACGATTCTCGTGGCTCTGCTTTCATCATTTGACGAGTTGGATGCGTAGCATATGAGTATACAGTAATTGGAATCCAATTTTGCAGCTACTATTTGAGTGTAAGTTTGTGCAATTGGCGTAGTGATCGCGGGTTTTGCAAGAAGGAGAGAGAGAGAATACCTACATACCACCACCACCCAAGTACATATCATCATCCATCACGCATGGCGAGATGGGCGCTGCTGGGCCTCACTGTGCACGCGGCTGGTATCGTGCCGTGCTGCAGCAGCGGAATAGCAGCAGCACGGAGCTGCAAATCAGTTTTAGGCTTGCAAAAAGCTAGTAGTGGACAACGTCTTCTTGCAGCAGCTGGCACCGCAATAGGCTCAAAAAGGCTGTGGAGTAGTAGTAGTGCCACGGCGGTGAAGGCCCGAAGTGGAGACGAAGAAGCTGCAGCTAAGACGGCCGCGGCAGCAGCAGTCACGCTAGACACAGGGGCGCCTACCTTATTCGACAAGATAGTAAGCAGGGAGATCCCCGCCACCGTGGTGTACGAGGATGAGTCCGTGTTGGCGTTCCGTGACATCAATCCCCAAGCGCCCGTCCATGTGGTTCTCATCCCCAAGCGGAGAGACGGCTTGACGCAGCTCAGCAAGGCCGATGCAAGGCATAAGGACGTGTTAGGTCAGCTCCTGTTGGCGGCCAAGCGCGTAGCAGATCAAGAAGGGCTGGATAATGGTTTCCGCGTGGTCATCAACGATGGCCCTAATGGCTGTCAATCTGTCTACCACCTTCATTTGCACTTGCTTGGCGGTCGCCAAATGAAATGGCCTCCAGGCTAGATCTGTTCACCCCACCCTCTTCTTCTTCTTCTCTCTCTGTCTTTCTCTCTCTCTACACTCTGAGGATGAGAACTGGTGTAAATTTGGAAGACTGTCTTGTTGATTTGTGAGCTTCAAAGGGCTGTCACGGAGTTTCTCTTATGTAATCTCACAGCGATGTTATATATGTTGGTCTCTAGTACTTGATGCAATGGGGATGTAATGGCAGGTAATTTTTTCGTTGTTTTTCCTCTTCTAAGCACATTCTTGATTTTGCACAGTTTATAGAATTTCTTTTCAGCCAAGTATGAGGAGTCTTGAGCTTGTAGTGCACTTTGTAGATGGGACAGCAATGCACCACTGTGGTTAGATGGTAAGTAGGTTTGCAGACATGGGGCTTGTTTGATCTAACTCTCAACCCTAAACCACCACCATAGCGGCAATAAATTTCTGGACAAAAATCTCACTGCAATCATGCAGTGATCGGTGGGTTTTGACAAAATTTGTATCCATGGTTATTTATCTTATAAAACCGTTGAACAATTGCTTCTGAACCATGAGAGGGTTCCCAGTTCCCATCATTGTGGCAGCACATTTGCTGCCCTTGATTCCACTTGATGGGAACCACATGAGAGGAGCCAGAGATGTTGGTGCTATGCAGGGAATGCCTACAATGGCCCTGCACAATACTATCAGGACAAATTCCACAGCAGACAGGTAAAAATATAAACCTTCTAGGCCACCCTGATTTTCACAGCTATAAGGCTATTCAATTTGCTGATATCTCCCAGAACAGTATAACTGAAACGATTATATAAGATAAAACCTTGACTTGCTCCTCCATTTTCTTTGCATTAAATTGCAACATATTTTTCAAACAATGTTCAAACAAATCAAGCTTTGCAATTAACTGTATAACATTAAAACTCATCAACATTTTGTACTGGCACAACCTACAAGTCCTACCCTAGACACTGTGTCTTATAATGGATTAGCCTGGCAAATTGGTGCATGGCCAGCATCAGGGCAGTGCAAAAGGAAGCACTTGTGGCCAAGCTCTACATACATATATTTACATCCATTTGAGATACAATACACCTTGTAATGAATTGATCCTAGGATGGGGCTTGCTCTTCTCAGTTGCTAAACTTACTGGCAAAAGTACAATGGTATATTCATTGATCATCCATGTGAAATCTCGAGTGCTACTCAGTGTTTGAGTTTCTGTTCAATAAATACTTGCATAAAACGCCCAAAGTAAGAATAATGTACCAGTAACTTCCACAGTTGTACTCATGGCCCCCACATATCTTAAATCACCCTACTGTATCCAGCGTACTCAATTGCCAGCCAACCCCAGTATTTGTTGCAGGCTCCACCAGTCAAAGCCAAACTCACATCCTGCCAAATTCCCTGCTTGGGTCACACCCCATCTCTTCTCTACAAATACTCACCCATATGCAGGGTATGGTGGAGAGCCCACATATGGATAGGATGAGGTTTCATACACCTGGCTTTTGCTGTACACCTTGCAAGCATCTTGTCCATGCTTTCTGTTATAAGATGCCACCCCAGTATCTGAGTATGACTCATAAACTGAAACGTGGGAGTGTGAGATATCTGAATCTGTGTGATCATAGGGCAAACTGTCAGTGTATGATGGTTCAGATCAGGTGTATGAGTAGTGACCATATCCTGTTGGAAGAGGTTGCTGGTAGCACATATGTTCTTCATTATGTAGAAACTCTTTGCGTTGTTTGGCCTGTTTTGCACACAACTGTGTCATCTTCCACTGATACTGCTCCTGGATCTCTCTCAAAACCTGCACACTGCGCACACATACACAATGAGTGTTGGCAAACCAACCCTTAGCAATAAATCTGTAGTGACACAAACTGCAGATGCAAATTAGTGTGCACAAGGCATCCTGCTCAATGAAGAGAGCCCTCCGGAATCACAACAGAGATAGTGCTCAGCATCTCATAAAGTAGAATCAATCCTCCACCCCTAATCAGTTTGAAACTCCTTTCCTTCGCCTTGTCTTTAGGCAGACCTTTTGCAACATTTAACCAGAGGGCAGCCCCCTACAATTGACAAACAGCGGCACACACAAGATCAGAGCTGAATCCTTTAGACATTTCAACACAGCAACATCCTCAAACCTCACTGGAAAGAGAACTGGCACAGGATAACCTACCTGCAGCAATGTATTTGAAGCCAATAACAGCAGCAAACAGTGTTTCACAGAATACAACTGAGCCTGTCCACAAACACCTCAATTCTCTCTACAGTCTTCTCCAATCCATGATTACCAAAATGATTTCTTCAGATATGAAGGGTGTCAGGTCCATTCAGGCAACAAAGTCCATGGAAATGTAGACCTTGCCTACTAACAAAGACACCCTTCACTTACATTTTTCACTCAAAACAAAATTGTCACTAGGGGACAGCTAGATAAAGAGACACTGATATGCACACAAGTGCCAGAAAGAGATAAACCATTCATGAAGGGAAGGCCTTGGAATTGATCACAACCAAGAAGCTTCATATTCCACTGCAGAGAAGGCAAACTTCTGGTGTGATTCTTATTCACTTTAAACAGGAGTCCCCAATTTCCATGCAGAATATCAAGTACAGTAACAAACGTTGCAATGTCATGGATTCTCTTTCTCCACTTCCTTGTTTTGGTCTTTCATAAGTCCAATAGTCTCCTCCAGGAACGGTTGCTCAAGTTCATCCAAGCTGTGTTCATCATACTCCAATTCCAACTCCATACCTTGCTCAGCCTGAATATGATATGGTCCTGGACTGCCTGAGTAGAAAGTACTCCCTCCATCTACAGGCCCTGGGGCTTTCCCAGCCAATGCTGCTGACATGCTCCCAGCTCCTGAAGCCATGTGGCTTTCAAGAAATGAGGGGGAAAGTGTATGGGTCATCCTCCTAGTCAAGTCGGCAATGAGAGGCTCCCTAAAATACCCATTTTCCCACAGTGAAATAGAAGAAAAATGGCAATCCATGTTACCAAAAGATAAAAGTCTGTCCTCTTTCCCAGACTTAAAAAAATTCTGAGCAAGTTTCCACTGCAATCTCAATCCTTGGTCCTTCCCATAGATAGGAAAACCATTTCCAAGTATCACATTACCAATGATGTCATGTCAGAGACTTGGTTGCTAATTCGCTTCTATAACTGGAACTGCCATGAGTAAGAGTAATGGTGTACTTTTAAGCTTAGGGCTTAACTTACCCTCTTTATATAAGCCATTCAGGGAATGCTGAGAAGAGCCTGACACAGCCTCCCACTGCCTACGAGCCTCCAGTTGAGATGCTATGTGTTCAATGGTGAGTTTCTCCTCATCAACTGGAGGAGTTTCTGTGCAACCAGGCACAGGATTACCATGTTGCAGTCATTGCACAGCAATGTGCTGCATTTGATCAGCAATCAAAGGATCGACTGCAGGAGCACCTCCTCTAGAACCTCATTCAACCCCTTGGGCCTTCCGTCCAACTGGCTGCTGCTTCCAATCCTCTTCAACTTGCTCTACAAGCTTTGTAACAGCATTGACAGCTCTGATGACAGTCATTCTATCAGGGCCTGTTATTTTGACAAAGAAGGTTCTAGACCCTGCTGTGAGGTTATCTTCCAGTTTCAACCGGCAATTGGTGTCCTTTTCAATACCATGTATAATAGCACCCCCTGTGCTAATAATCCCGGGCTTCAATCTCTTGTCTCGTAATGGAATCCTCTCCACTATACCCCCAGACTTTCGATTCCCTCCCAATGTAGTTGGACAGCCCTGCGATCAAATTCAACAGACTTTCCCTTGAACACCACAACTGTCTGCCTGCCCCTTATGTCGAAAGTACACCAAATTCATAACATGCCCTGCACCAGTATACTAAGAAACCTGTCTTGGTGAGGCACTGATCATGCGTCTGGTCATTACTGTAATTGCGCCAACTTCCAATGGCAGAATTAACACCCTGAAAGATATGTATCCAAGCCTTGTGGAAAGAGCAATCAGTGATAATTTTTCCATCTTTAGGGTTCAAGAGAGGAAAGACACACCTGAGAAAAATGCCCAACCTCACCACAAAGATGCCAAGTAAGTTCCCCTGCCTTCCGGCGCTTCCAGTTTCTTTCTACTGCTTTGGCCTTGGCTTCCCAGACTTTGGCTTCCCTACTTGTGAAATCTGTGGGAACAGCATTTTGATCACGAGGCTCATCTTCATCTTCTGAATCACTCGTATTTGCACTCAACCGTTTGTTGTTGTTGGTCTTGATGGCCAGCGCCACTTCTCCCCGTGTGTCCTGTGGTGCCTTTGGAGGCCCTGTGTACTCCGTTCCATACACCTCCTTGAACCATTCCTCATCTCCATCATCATCCAGTTGATCGGCCATTCCTCAAAGACTTGTGTTCCTCTGCTTCCTACTCACATTCAACCTCTTAATTCCTACTGCGGATGCAGCACACTACCACCATCACCACCACCAAGACAGGCTTATTACCTCATCCGTCCCCCGTCCATACCAAGCTCCATGTTAGTGCAACACAATATACCGTGCTTCTTTCCCATCTCCTAGAAAAGAAATATTTCCATGGGAACATGGGAACATATAAAATTGGGGGAGCTCCCCCGACATAACACCCTACGGTTCTTTTGTTGGGGGGGATACCTCAAAATACACATAGAAATAAAAAAGGGAGTTGTTTACGGTATATTTATTTTATCTTGAGAATTGAAATTCTAAGAAACCATACTCCATTAGTATTTACATGTAACATGCACTGGTATAGTGAAAAGTGATTTGATTTTACATTGAGGTTGGCTGTTGTGTTTCTCAATCTAAATAAAATTGGTGAATTCAGTGATACTTCTTTCTATGATTTTCAAATAGCCATCCAAAACTATGTACAGTTTTGCTCATATTTTACAATTACAATTTACAACCCTTCAAATTTCTATGTCCTTGCATGTAAAATCTCTTGTGGTCAAGTTTTAAGTTAACTAGCTCAACATTAAGGACAGAATAGCCAGCAAGAGTTCTAGTAGTACCTTTTGATGATGTCTTAAGAACCTAAGACTTTCTCTTGGTTCTAAATTTTTAAAGAATTCACTAATGACTGCAGACCTGACAATTGGAAATATACCAACAATCTCAGAAAGAAAACAACTCTTGGACATATATGGTGGTTAATCCTAGTCTTCTACTGTCTATTTGAAAATGTAAACAAACTGCTTGGACAATACTATGCAAACAGAAATGCAAATAGACATGAGCGGCACGCCTGCACACACACCATATTGAATGAAAGATGACTGATGCACTTCCCATTGGGGGAGATATGAAAAGTAACACAGAAAAATAACCATAACATGGAAGGAGCAAGATATGTGTACATAGTGCATACCTATATATGTGTTCCTCAAAGGAGAACAGAAGTGAAAGCTGACAACTGCACAAACAATGTTAGAGCCAACAGAGTTACAATTGTTATGCACAATAACTGGAATGTCATTTTCTCAAACCTTTTCTTTGATGAAACAATGGAAATGCATTGTGGTGGTGGAGGAAGAACCCTCAACTTTCCCTCAAATAACCACTCAAGATGTTCTTGCTGCGACATTTGTGTTCAATCTTTTTGGTAATCTGCATGAAATGAAGTGAAGGGTATGTTGTGGGTTTTTAAGCTTTCATAGATTGCCACTAAAACTAAAACTGCATAACAAACCATGACTACTACTCTATTAGTATGCTTATAAGCTGCAAGGTTTTTCCATTGTCAAGTGCTCTATATGTTTCTAGAAGCAAGAGTTTCTTCGATGGGTGGGGTAATTGATAATGGCCATTGTAGTTTCAGGAAAAAAATCAGAAAACAGAAGCTTTGTCAAAAGTGCCTTAAATCCCCATTCTATCTTCACATACTCCAGCTCAGTCAATGTCATCAATAAATCCTCAGTCACAACAAGGTAATCCTTGTCCATATGCTCCATTTCTCATCATCATCTTCAGGATTGTGTTGGAGTCTCCACAGTGAGAGGGCAGTTGAAAGCTTCAAAGCCGAATTGTTGTACAAAGCAATCGATAAGCTGGTCTGTGACCACCGCTTGCTCTTGCAGCGGGTGGGAGGAAGAGAGTGCCTCGCTGAGAGACGTGACCTCCTTATCGGCGATTCCACAAGGAACGATGTGTTGGAAGAACCTCAAATCTGGAGCTATGTTAAACGCCAAACCGTGTGAAGTGATGCCCACAGCACCGATCTTCTTCCTGTTGTCCGATACCCAAACCCCTGTCTCCTTCACTATTCTTCCTCTGGCGGTGATGCCATAGAGATGGCACAGTCGGATCATGGTGTCTTCCAAGCCTTCCACGTACTTGCGAACCCCGAGCTTCAAGTTTCTTAGAGACAAGATAGGATACAGGACTGCCTGGCCCGGGCCGTGGAACGTGATGTCGCCTCCTCTCTCGGTCTGGTGAATCTCGGCTCCCATGCTCCTCACAACGTCAGGCGTCGACACAAGGTTGTGTAGCGTCCGACGCTTGCCTACTGTGAAAGTTGGAGGATGCTGCAAACACAAGAGCGTGTCGCAAATCGTGCCTACTCGCCGCTTCCATACTAGCTCATTTTGAAGCACAAGTGTCTCTGCGTATTTCACTACTCCCATTCTCCAGATCTCCAATCTCCTCCCTGTCGATGATGCCATCAATCTTTTCCTCAGATTTAGCTTTCTTCTTCTTCTCGCATGCACATGTGTATTGTAACCAACATGTGCACTGCATGAACTATACAGTTTTCGTCCATTCAGAACATGGTTCCACAACTTCTCATCTCCATTGACAAGAGGATTCTGCTGTGGCTCTTGAACTTCTGAGTAGGTTATGTTTGGTAACTGGATCCAGGTCATCAATTACTGGAAATACCTTTGATGCTCTGTGCCCTGAGCTATTTCCAGCAACCGACCACCTCTTGCTCTCCCAGTTGTTTTTGTGGGCTTGTGCCCCCACCTAATGGTGTTCGCAAGCATGGACTCTTTCTGGCGGAAGGTAGCAGATGCTCTTCAGGATCTTGGACCTGACCCTGGGGATGCACTCTGCTTGTCACAGGAGTCTCCATCAGGTCTTACCAATCTTGGGCCCACCTGCTACGTGAACAATGTTCTGCAGTGCCTTTACATGAACAGGTATGCTTTTCAGCTCCTTAAATTAGTGTGGATAGGTCTCTCTGTTTGTTTCTCTGTCTGCTGTGCCCATTGAGTGCTAGCTGACATCATGACTTAGGCTTGCTGTTGCTTCAGTTAATTTTCTCTTTGTTTGGAAGGGTTTGGTTTTGTAATTTTCTGTTTTCTGACATGCGATTGGATCTGAAATTTCTACAACTGTACCATTCTGTGATCTCTAAATTTGTCTCGGGTTCGACATAACTATTGAGAAAAAAGAGTATATAGTAGGGATCCAGCAAAGCATTGTGGTGATGTAGTTGTTTATGCTTTCCCCCCAGCACCCCCAAGTCAGTCCAATAATCCAGGGCCTTTTCATGGCATAAAACCCTCCAGATTGTAGCTACCAAGAATGGCACGTTTGTGTCGAAACTTTGCTAGTACCTGCCCTGTGTTCATTAGATAACATGTTCGGACATTGACCTCTCTACTTTTAACATATTATGTTGGAATTGGTAATTTTTTAACATGAGAGAAAAGATATAGGTGGAAGGATGTGCTAGCTGAGAGAAAGTGCATTGGTGAACAGGGCATTTCATACAGGTGTTTTTGCTGCAGAGGTTGAGTTGATGAATTGGCAGCCAGTACTGTACCAGCTAGGCCTCCTTTTTGCACAGTTGCATCCTGGGAAGAAGATGGCTGTGGATTCAGCTCCCTTTGCAAGCACATTGGAGCTTGATAATGCAGTACAGCAGGATGGTCAGGAGTTTCTGAAGCTGCTACTTACATTACTGGAGAGAGTGCTTGCAACATTGGATTGTTTATTGGCCCAAAATGTTGTACAAAATGTGTTTTGTGGCACCTTTTCCTATGTCATTAAGTGAGCATTTACTTGTCCAATTTGATTTAGATTGTCAGTATCTGGGAGATAATTTTTCAAGATGCCTATTGAATTTTGATGAAGGATCTAGATCCTTCTTTTCACAATTATATGCAACTGTTCATATGTGGAGGATGTGTGCAATTTCTGAAATATGAATGTCAGGTGGGATGACTAAACATGTGGGTCCATTTTGTTCTATGAAGGTGCTCCAAGTGTCAGATACATCAAAGGAGGCTGTGGACTTTTATGAGTTGGAGTTGAACGTGTAGGGTTTTTCCACTCTCGAGGAGAGTTTGAATGACTATTTAAGTGAGGAAGAGCTGCAAGGTGAAAATCAGTGGCTCTGTGAGGGTTGTCAAATGCACATTGATGCTACCCACTGCACAAAGCTCCATTTTCTTCCTCCTGTCTTAAATTTCCAGCTCAAGCGCTTTTGTGTTCAATGCAAGGGTTTGACAAATTCTTACTTTTGCTGTTAAAGACCATCTGTGGATTGGACATCACAGAGTTGCTTGGGTGCATGCTGAAGAGGGAAAGTAACAGTAAGAAAGCAAAATGCATACATCACAGGCTTGGAGGTCTAATAGAGTATGACATACAACAGGAATTCTCAGAAATTGTGAAGCACTCAAATGACAGCAAAGATGCACATAAGCAGCAACTGTGCAGCAAGGCTGAGCAAATGCTACAACAGCTGGCTGCTCAGGTGGATCCAGCCATTGCCTGTAGTACTATGCTTAAGTTCTTTGCTGGTAAGCTGTATATCATCTTCCTGTCTCTGGGTATACAGTTCATCATCATCTTTGAATCCATACAATTTGCCACCCCCACCCTTTGTAGTCCAGTCCAAAGTCAAGTGTTTGATGGAAAGTCCATGAGACAAGTAGAGTTGTTTAACGGTTTTGTGCGTGCCAAGAATTTTCTCCCAACACCAAGTTAGCCAGGTGCAACTACTTGCATGTCTGTGTTCCTGAGAGTTTTTAACAACACTAGAGATAAACTGCACCCATACCTTGTGAATTATTTCTTTGATGTATTCTTCTGGGTCCTGCCAATTGCAGTTGTGGTTTGGATTGCCATTCTCATCATAGTAAGAGCTATTCTATTTACCCTCTTTAAACCTGTGCTTGATCACCTGTTGCATCCACCAATCTCGGGACATTAGAGGGTTACACCTGCAAGGTTGCAGATCAGCTGATAACAGAATATCATATTATTGAACTGCTTGTGATCTCACACAATTCCTGCAAATTGTGGCAGATGGGGATGCAGGTAGGGTTCAAAATCAATTGTCTTCTGTCTCAAAAGAAGCTCAAACCCAGCCACCTCCTGTGTCCAAGGAATCTCTAAAAACTCCACCAGTTTCTAGAATGGACAAGAAGACCACAAGGGATGCATTGGAGCAAGCACGTGTAGTGTTGCAGACATATGATGCTGAGCTGGAGGAGAAGAGGCAGGAAGCAGCAGAGCTGCAGCAGGAGCGTGAGCATGATGGAAGATGAGGGAGAAGCTATTGTGGATTAGTGTGTGTATTGCTATCTTCTATGTACAAGGCATAGAGCAGTGTCTTCGAGCACATTTTGCCTTAGTAGGAGGAATGTCCAAAATTTTTGTTTTCAGGTTCCTGTCCATTGCCATGAATGGTTGAGTCACATGAAGAATTAGTAATGAGGGCATGCATGCAGGTGCCCCTATTATAAGTGGTGCTTCATTTCCTCTGCTTAACTCCATTTCCCTTCTTCAGGTCAGATCCCTGGCATGGGCAATCCTGGTATTTTTCCATCAATGTTTCCCTTTGCTGAGGGAACCCAGGTACTTTCTTCACCTCCAAAGGCAGAGACTGTCAACTCCGACAGTTTGTTAACTACTAGGCTTGGCAGTGCTAGAACAAGGTCAACTGGTACCCCAATTGCACCACTTCCCAAAACAAGTTTGGGCACACGACGGTGGGGAGCCCAATTTGCACAGGTCCCTTCTGTACCATTTGTAAAGGTGATAGCTCCTAACAAGTCCGTTGCTGGTTTAGGGTTTAGGATTTAGTGTGAATTGCCTTTGGCCTTCAGTAGACAGTTCCACATTTGTTGGTCTTTTGTTTCTGTTCAAACTCTGCCTCAATGTTCATCTCAGCCACAGATGATGGCCTTTGAACTGTCCTCAACATAACTGCTAATAATGACTTGTGCCACAGTAGTACACTAAGAGAATTTGTACAGTTTATGTCACTTGTACAAAATGTGCCTGCTTGTATTGGATCTATTATTAACTACTGGAAGAAAAATATGACCTTGAACTCTCTGCAGGAAATGAGGTTTTTGGGAATGACAGAGGAGGAAATGAGCCATCCACTTGTGCCCAGTTTGGTAGAGTTATGGCCAGACTACAATGATTTCTACATAGACTTTGACAACCTAGCTCATCCACTGGTAAAAGACATGTCCGCCTTTGGAGCACCATAAAAAAGAATCGACCTTTGGTTGTCAATTACATTTCTCTTCTTCCCCAATGAGACTTCCCCCCAAGTACCCACCTCTCATTTGAGCCTTGGAGCCTGCTTCTTTGTACCTAAAGCAGAAACTAGGTTAGTAGAAAAAGGATGGTATGACATGATTAGGGTTCATGCAATGTCTCCTGCAAGAAGTGATTCACTGCTATTGTTTTATTGCGATTAGATCTACAAAAATATGTAGTTGATCTCCAAAGTCTACCTATGTTTTACACTAATGTAAATGGTGGTGTGATTTTCATGTGTCAATGGGTCTTGAAACTAAATATCCACAGGTTTGAGCCACCTAACCAATTGGGCCCCTAGCCTGGTTTAAATGTCTAATCTGGTATACTCTAATTGATAGAAACCCATCAAAATCATATAATAAAATTGTCATCTTGTCATGATGTGTAATGTCGTGACGTACGATGTCATAAAAGTGTAAATCCATAGTAAACTTTACTAAACAAAAAGACAAACTACTCAAAAGTAGAAACTAATCAACCAAAAAGAGATGCACACACATATATATAGAATGCATAAGAGGAGGTTGAAATGAAAGTCTCATGTATCCCCCCCAAGACCTGAGTCAAGAAAAGTGTGGCATGGTCTAAGTAAAAATCAAGGTGCTGCAGGAGAACATGATGAAGAATACCAAATGTTGGCGGGAACTTGAGTGAGCTCCGACTTTAGGCAAAAGCGATGGTATCCACCATTACAGTTATCGCAAAGCAACGTCTAATCAGTATCGTCTGTCCTCTGACATACCTAACATGGATAGTCAAGTGGAGGAATCCAAATCGACGTGATGATGGTAGGATCCAAGTTCAGCAGGTGGTAAGGCGCAAAGTTTTTGAAATGATCTCGAATTGTGTGTCCGTTAATTCCTTGCAACTCCAACACACCTGAAGGCCTGATCATTTTAATCCTTAAGATAGTGCAACCAGAAAAAGTGTCTAAAATATCATTATATTGTCGTTGGAGATACACAAAATCACCAACATCAAATTTTCTCACCTTAAGTTTGTAACTATCACCTCTTGTGATGCATTCCCAAGTCCTTAATTAGTCCAAAGTTGGGACTAGGTTACTCAAGTTGCGGAATTCGGGAGGACTCAGGGCACGCTCCTAACTCTCAACACTAAAAGGGGTAGAAGGGCGTGTTGAAGCTCTGGGATTGGACTAGGAAAAGGGACAAGTTATTCACTCACTCGAGCCTGCATCAAAACCAACCAATAAGTTGGTTAGTTCACATTTTTTAGCACCCTTGGTGCTAGGACAAGCCATGGACAACCTTGGACTCACTTGACTCACCACAGCCCGGATTCGAAGGAAGCCACCACCTTCCCCCATATAGTATTCTTTGTGTCTCTCCACCGCATTTGCATCCGAATGGCATTTTTTCCCGGGACTCCCAAAGTGGAGTCCCGAAATTATCCCGATTTAAACTCTCGGGACTTTGGGCGTTCATAACTTTTTGCTTCAACCTCCAATTGGGACAAGGTCTAAAACAAACTTATAGCTCTCCCTGAGAACTTTCCAACAGTGTGTTGCACTCCACCTGCACACATTGGGATCGAGTCGATTCCCGACTTTTAGTGGTCGGGAATCAAACTGTCGGTTTGACTCCCGGCCTTTCTTTCCATCATAACTTGTGCTGTGATGTCCAAATGGCTCATCGAGGCCATTTTGGACATTCTACACTTCAAGACCTTTCCAATGGTATAAAGAACATCTTGATGCGAGGTGTTTTGGCCCCTGCAATCGCGTCCTGAGTTTTCGGGAGTCCTAGAGGACTTCCAAGTCCCATTTTTGAGAGTGTGAGTGGCGACCTCACACTTCCCTCAAAGTGGGGTTGTGACATCATGTATGTGCATATCGTAAAATGTCTTGATGTTGTGTAATGGACAAGCTCTCCATGGCCATGGCCATAACCCTCTTGAATTGATTAGCCCTCTTTACGATGACCCTAGCCCAAGTGGCTAGGGAGTCTAAGTCCACAACCTGGTCCATTTGAGTAGCAATGGAAGAGGGTGGAATGGAATGTCTCCCAAAAAGTAAAAAGTAAGGAAAAAAATGAGACAAAGAAACGTGTTTAAACATCCTGTAACCCATGGTGATATAAGGTAAAGCCAGGTCCCAATATTCTTTGTTCCTAGTGAGGCAAATCTTTTGAAGTCCCTTCTTGCATGTTTGAACCATCCTTTCTACAAGGCCATCAGCTTGGGGATGATCTCTTGAAATTCGACAATGGTTAATGAAAGCATGGTCAAGTAGGTCTTGGAATTTTCCCTTGAATTATGATCCTTGATCAGTAAGGCACTCAACACAAGCCCTAAACCTATTTACGATTTGTTGTAAGAAAGCCTGGTTGGTGTTATGTGATGACTTATCCGACAACGCAACAAGTTCGACCCATTTTGAAAAATGCTCAGTCATAATCATGATGTAGACATTACCCCTAAGGTCTATGGTAATTCTCTAGCTAAATCACATGACCAACGATAGAACATGCCTTGAATAGGGAATGGAGAAAACGTGAATTGTTGAAAGGAAAAAAAAAATCTCACTCTATCACATTGTTCACACCTAGCAATGACGTCTCAAACTTGAGCATACATACTTCTTCAATGGTAATGAGGAACAAAAAGGCTATAAGTATGTTTGATTCTAAAATGTCCAAGCCCTGAATGTCCCTTTTGAATAACACCAGGTCGTTCATGTGGTGGAAAAACCACTCTGTCACCTTGTGGTACACATCAAACGAAGTGATTATCCTTCCATGAGTAGCGTTTGGACCGCTGTTGTATGTGATTCCGATGATTTGATGTAACTTGGGGAAGGTATTCCCCATGCTGAAAAAACCTCAAAATGTCCAAGTCCTCCCATATATCCATAATGGGATGCTCAACCAGGTTACATTGTAGTAGTGCAATATAACTAGATGCATCAAATACATGTACTACTGGAATCTTGTCGAAATCTTGCTTGGCTTTTGAGGAATCTTCAGAGGTAGTGAAAGGCCTCCATGTCATGGTATCCGTGTTCTGATGTGTAATACCAGGTTCGTGAATAACCTTGAACTCATACTCCTGAAGTATAAGCGCCCAATGAGCTAACTTATTAATAAACTTATCATTGGTCATCAACCATTTGATAAGTTGGTGGTTGGTATACAAAGTGAAATTGGTGCCATAAAGATAAGGCCTGCAATGTATGACAACCCATAAAACAGCAAGGCACTCCCCTTCATATGAAGAGTAGTTGCTCTCAACCTTGTTGTTGTTTCGAGATGCATAGGCAATAACATATTCCTTGCCTTCCTTATCAAGTTAGCCAAAAATAGCACCAATACCAAAAGCACTTTAATTAGTGTGTAGAATGAATACCTTGCTGAAATCAGGACTTCTCACAATGGGGAACTTTGAAAGCTTTTCCTTGAGTGTGTTGAAAGCTTCCTAAGCTTCATCATCACTCCATGTCCAAGCAACCTCCTTATTTAATAATGCATAGAGAGGATGAGCAATAGTATTGAAATCTTGGACATAAATTCTATAGTAATTACATAGTCCAATGAAACTCCTCAAAGTGTGAACATCAGTAGGATTGGGCATCTCCAAAATGGTTACTACTTTGGCCTAATGAGCCATAATACCATTTGGCAAAATTTTGTGTCCAAGGTAAATTATTGAGGTGACAACAAACTCACACTTTTTAAGATGGATCTTCATATTGACTTCATGGAACTTCTTGAATAACTCCTCAAGGTGAACCAAGTGCTGCAGGAGTCCCTTGCTATGCACTAGGAGGTCATCTATGTAGCACTTCAAGAAATTTACCCTTTCGAGAACCTAATCCATGACTTGCTAAAAGAAGATAGGTGCATTCTTTAATCCAAAAGGCATCACAAGCCATTCCCACAACTTGTTGCTTCCATGGAATGTCATTTTCTTGCGTTCCTTTGCAGCGAGCACAATCTGGTTGAAGCTTTGCCTTAGATCCATAATTGTGAAGATGTTTGAATCTCTAATGCTACTAAACAATTCTTCAGGGATGGGTATGGGGTACTTGTCATGAGGTGTAACTAGGTTCAAAGGCCTATAATCCCTACACATCCTTTTTCTCAATCCATAATCTAACTAAATCTTTCTTTGTTGGCATTATTGTAGCAGTTACAAAATCAAAACTTGATGGTTAAATGAGACTAGCCTAATGGAACTTTTTACATCTTTCATCTACTAATTCCCACTCATGTTTGTTTAACCTATGCTTCTTCTAATAGACGGGTGTTTCATGTGTAAGGTCTATAGAAAACTGCACGGTCTTACACATACTTAAGTCTTTCATTGATAATGCAAACACATTCTCATACTTAATTAGCAAATATGTGACTTGGTTTTTTTCCTTCTTAGCGAGTTGGTTCCCCATAATGAAAGGGTAGTTAGAAACACAGAATGAAGTTGGAAAGTGTGTTTGAAGAACCTAGTGTATTGGGTTCTCCACTATCCAACTATGCAAATTCGTAAAAGGTTATAATTATTTCTCCAAAAGCTAATGTACCTCCAAGTGGATCAGAAATAACTTGAGTCAAATTACATGGTACCTCCTCCCCCCCCAACATTAAGAGTGAAATGTAGAGTGTTGAAAATACGCAAATGTACTTGGTTGGGGTGCCATGTGGTCGCATCGCCAGAACTATAAGCTGACTGAATTAGTGTTGATGTTATGTACATTTGAAAGAGTACACAGATTACCAACAACCATGTAAGGGAGTTCAGGTCCATGCCTCTCCCCAATAGAATGTTACACTATAATCTAGTCACCTTGGTGTGACTAGTAATGCTAATTTGGAACCCCATAGCCCTTTCTTTTTATTTTAGGTTTAGTTCATCCCAAGGGGCTAAAACATGATGATACACCAAGCTTAGTCCATCTCCTTGAAAGGTGTGTGCTCCTAAGAAGGAGACAAAGGTGGGCCAAGCACCTCTTGGTTTTCTTATTATGTTCGTAAAAAACCAAGGAGGTTTCTCTTACCTTGTAACTGGTTGCAAAAACTCTAATCATCCAATATGTGAAAAATTTGTAGGTTGGGGTCTCTGATAGTGTATCTCAGAGCCAACTATAGAATTAAAAATGGTGCAAGGTTGGTCCACCAGTTGCGCATAGGAACCACATTGTGCCGCATTGAGTAGGAATGGTTCTCCAAGGTAATGTTTGACTAATGTGTAGTGCTCTTGGACTTTCTCCCTCTGGTCAAGCTAAGAAGGGGTGTTCTCAATTACATATCCAAGCATAAGAGAAATGGATTGAACCCAGGTGATCAATCGTATCATGTCCATGAAAAGACCAAATCTTGTATCACTGAAGCTTTCTCCAAATCTAACCGTTAAATTTTTTTAACATTTCCAACTTGAAATGATGAGGTCCACGGGGCCAAATAATTCCATATGTTCCTTTTGAGTTAATTGTATTTCAGTGGGCAAAAACGTGAAACTAGCCTTCCATGCGGTGTGTCACAACCCCACTTTGAGGGAGTTGTGAGGTTGCCACTCACACTCTTGAAAATGGGACTTGGGAGTCCTCCAGGACTCCTGAAAACTCAGAGCGCAATTGTAGGGGTGAAAACACCTTGCATTGAAACATTCTTTATACCGTTGGAAAGGTCTTGAAGTGTAGATGTCCAAAATGGCCTCGCATGAGCCATTTGGATATCTGCAGCATAAGTTACGGTCGAAAGAAAAGCTGGGAGTCAAACTGGCAGTTTGATTCACAACCACTAAAAGTCGAGAATCGACCCGATTCTGGTGCGTGCAGGTGAAATGCGACAGACTGTTGGAAAGCTCTTGAGGAGAGCTACAACTTAGGTTTAGACCTTGTCCCAATCCGAGTTTGGGGCGAGGAGTTATGAGCGTCCAAAGTCCCGAGAGTCCAAACCATGACAGTTTCGGGACTCCACTTTGGGAGTCCCGGGAAAAAGAACCATTTGGATGCAAGTCCCGCGGAGAGCTGCAAATAATACTATATGGGGGAAGGTGGTGGCTTCCCCCGAGTCCAGGCCGTGGTGAGTCAAGTGAGTCCAAGTTAGCCCGTGGTTTGTCCCAACACCAAAAAGGTGCAAAATGAATTCTAACCAACTTCTTGATTGGATTTGGATGCAGGACCGCATAAGTGAGTGAGCTTGTCCCTCTTCCTAGTCTATCCCGGAGCTTTCAGCACGCCCCTCTCACCCCCTTTAGTGCTGGAAGCTGGGAGTGTGCCCCGAGTCCCAGAAATTTCGCAACTTAAGTGAGTTAGCCCAACTTGGGGCTAACTTGGGGACTTGGTTGCGCGTCACGGTGGTTGCAAACTATTGTGGAAATCTGGCTATGAGCTCCCTCATTCTCGATGTCTACGTAAAAATATTTTCGAACCACCATCCCTGACCATAGTAAGGCTTCGAGACTTGTACTAATACCACCAAAAAACTTTAGTAATGTAATCCGTTCCTTAGGCGATGTCCAGGTGATTAGCTGATGAAGTATTGGTTTAATTGGTTCGCCATGGCTCTCCATGTTCAAAACTAGACAGAGCTTTAACCAAGGGGCTCATGGGCTGCTTTGAACCTCTATAAAACCTCTAATCTGTGTTGAATGTTTGTAGGAACCACCCTCAAGCTTTCAATAACTTGGGTGTAAATTGTCCCCTCCTCATCTCCCTTTATCCACTCGTGGTTAACTTGTTAGATGTAAGAAATGGTGTGTGTTTCCTTGAGCATACAATGGTGAGCCATAGGACTATGGTTCCCATGTAAATCAAGGGTCATGTATCCCAAGTGGTGGCCATTAGTCTCCCAATCCACTCGATAGTATGCATGCTCGAACCAATTGTTAATTATGAATCTTGGTGGAAACAAGGCTTCTTGCCCAATGAACACATTGTAACTAGTGGCATTAGTGACTAAACATCTGACTTGTAGGCAAAGCTCTTGATTTGTACCTTCATTAAAATTAAGTGTAATAAAATCCGAGCTTTCCCCAAGTACCTCCTCTATGCTCCCACTAATGGTGCAAATTTGCCACATAGATTTCCATAGTTTAAAGTCAAACATGCCCATCTTCTTAGCGAATTAAACTCCAAGAATCATTGGTTGGGCACCTGTATTAAGAAGTACCACTCTACGTGTATGTCCTCCCACCTAGATTACTAACTTGGTATTGTCAATAATGGCAACTTTGGTGGCGATGGAAGTTCTTTCACTAAGCACCACCTTCGAAAATGAGTGAAAAACTTTGTGAAGAAAATGGCTATCCACAACGCCTTTGTTGAGTAACAAATCCACAAGTGAGGTGTTCTTAACTCCCTTTTGATATGTTAATGTAGAATTAGAGGTAGGAGAGCCCATTAGTTTAGCCATGTTAGAACTAGTGATTAGATTACGAACGCCATCTACAACACGTGAACCAATCGAATGTCTCTCCAGGGTGATGGATGGGACCCTTGTAGCATGTGGATCAAGGATTGGTAAAGGACCTAATGTAGTGTTTAAGGTATCCGTTAGAACTACAATTATGTCCCTGGTGCTTAGCTTCAAATCTTGAAAACTAAACAACGATGTACTCATAAGCTTTTGAGCCACTTCATGTATTTGAAGTTGACACTCCATAAATTGATCAGTGGAAAATTGTGTGTTTGTACATGTACTCCTGGGACACAAGAATTTGATGCCCTAGTAGTTTGTGGTGTAGTAGTCTCCTCCCCCTCACTAACAAGGTGCGTTCTTCTTCCGTGTTGAGAGGACGAAAATTTGTGGCATGACTACTTGAACTCCTCTAGCTTTAATAATAGGACTTGAACCATATGCGAGTCCATTAATATGAATACATGCCTAGTGGCAAAAATTATGGGTGTCACACTAATCTCTTGTGCCGTAAAGTAGGAAGGGCAAAAAGAAATGGCAAATTTTAGTGTGAAACTAGAATTGTGTGCACTAGAAAGAACGTATTCCCCAACCATGGTGTCATGTGAGAGGCCATAGAATGACCTAAAAGGTCCTTCCCATGATCCTGAACCCTGTACAGGTTGGGCATGACTAGATGGTTGGGAAGACTTGCCTTTTAGATTAACAAGTTGGGCCCTTAATGATTCGAGTTCATTTTGCAAAGTTTGAACTTAAATGGCATGGGCTTGAAGCACCTCCCTCTTGTTAGCATTATGTTCCTTCTTAACATTCTTACTAGAATTACCCTTGGTGGGGAAATCCTAAGTGGAAGGTTGAGGTGCCTTGGCTTTTGGTTGAGGGGCATCGGAAGATGTTAATAGATTTTGCTATGGTAATCAAAGTTACTTCCGTCCTAGGAACTTGGCAAAACAAACAAGTTCCTAATGTCCCTCTTTCCCATAATAATCACAAAAGAGAGCCTCGTTAAAAATGTTGCACTCATTAACTTTGTGAACATGATTACCACAATAGTTGTAAGAAGGTAGGATGGGTGTAACTGAATGCACTACTTTAACCCTTAAAGAAGAATGTGATGATTTGGTTAGCGCAACTGGTGGAAGCTAAGGCCTTGAATGTGAGGGAGGCCTCATAGTACTAGTTTCATAGTGTGCATGAGCCAAATTCAGCTTTTTAGAAATGTTGTACACATCCAACAAAATGTATGAGTCTCCAAATGTTTTGCAAAAAATTCATTGTAAAATTTGCACATGGAGTGTCGGAGTACCTCCCAATGAATGAAAATATCGATTGGGCAACTTCTAGGTTTGTGAAGCTCTAAGTATCCTCTTTGAGCTTGAAAAGGCTCTTGTAGAGCATTTTGAGGGTTTCATCCTTTTCCTAAGATAAGGTGGTAAGCTGCAAAAAAATTTCAGAACTCTTGATCGGAAATTACAACTCAGAAATTCAAAAAAATTCCCCCACTGGATCAACAAAAGCTAGTGCATCAATGGCGGGAAGAATGTTTGCGGTAGCAGCAATGAGTTATTGAGTGACGCACCCCCAAGCTTTTTAAGGGACTCAAATGTGAGTCCATATTGAAGACAACGGAAAAGCAAGGAGTCAAGGCGCACTCCCTAGCTCATAGCACTTTAAAGGGGTAGAAGGGCATGCTAGAGCTCTAAGATGGGACTACGAAGAAAGATAAGCACTTAATCACTCATTCAGATCTGCACAAACCAAACAATAAGTTGGTTAGTGCATAGTTGAAACACTTTTGGTGCTAGGACGAGCCAGGGGCAAACTCAAACTCATAAGATTCACCACGGCCCGAACTTGGGGGAAGCCACCACCTTCCCCCTTATAGTATACTTTGTGCCTCTCCACATCCAAAAGGTTTTTTGTCCCGGGACTCCCAAGTGGGAGTCCCGAAATTACCAAAGTTAGGACTTTTGCAACTTTGGAGCGCCATAACTTTGTGTGCAAACCTTCGATCACAATGAATTTTATAGCAAATTTGTAGCCTTTGTTGATAGCTTTCCAACAATATGTCACACGCCACCTGTATGCAAGGAAATCGAGTCAATTCCCGACTTTTAGTGGTCGGGAGTCAAATTGTCAATTTGATTCCCGACCTTTCTTTTGGCCATAACTTGTGTTTCAAATGTCCAAATGGGAGATACGAGCCCATTTTAGACATCAAAATTTCAATAGCTTTCTAATGATATAAGGAACTTTTCAAACCAATGGGTTTTGACCCCTGCAATCGCTCCATGAAGATTTGGAAGTCCTTCATGATTCCAACTCCTTAAGTGGGAGTTGCCTTGGGAGTGTGAGGGTTCATTCTCTCACACTCCCCTGCACTCCCGAAAGTATAAGATGTGCCTCCCGGGTCTCCCTCTTTTCTCGCCCTCTTGCAAGCCCTTGCCTTGGTCACGAGCCCAAGGTTAAGGTTGCGACATTAAGGAGAAAGGTTTACTAAAGTATTTATCAGGTCTGGATTATTGGGCACAATCCCATGATGTAGAATGGCAGCTTATAGTGCAACTTAAGAGGTGGTGGCGATGGTTGTGGCATAAGTTGGATTGGGGATTTGAATGACGCCCAAATTCCTCGGAAAATGTTGTTCGTAAACATCCAATGCTTCAATGTCGCAACCCTAGCCTTAGGCTCATGACGAAGGCAAGGCTTGCAAAGGGTGTGAGCCAAAAGGGAAGCCCGGGAGTCACATCTCATGTTCCAGGAGTGTAGGAGAATGTGAGGGAATGAACCTTCGCACTCCCAAGTGAACTCCAACTTTGAGAGTTGGAGTCTTAATGGACTCCTGAATCTTCAGAGAGTGATTATAGGGGTCAAAATTCATTAGAGTGAGACATCTCATATATGATTGAAAAGATCTTGGAACATAAATGTCTAAAATGAGCTCGCATGACCCATTTGGACACCTGAAACACAAGTTATGGTCAAAAGAAAGGCCAGGAGTCAAATTGGCAATTTGACTCTCAATCACTAAAAGTCAAAAATCACCCCGATTTCCTTGTGTTTAGGTGGCATGCCACATACTGTTGGAAAGCTCTTGATAAGGGCTACAATTTTTCTTGAGACTTCATCTCCATCAGAAGTCTGCACACAAAATTATGGGCCTTCAAAGTCACAAGAATCCCAACCTTGGGAATTTCGGGACTCCCACTTGGGAGTCCTAGGAAAAAATGTCATATGGATGCGGGCCTCATGGAAAGGCATAGAATATACTATAAGGGAGAAGGTGGTGGCTTCCACCAAGTCCGAGCCATGGCAAGTCTTGGTTTGCCCGTGGCTCGTCCTAGCACCAAAAGTGCTCAAATTATGCACTAACCAACTTGTTTGGTTTGTGCAGGTTCGTGTGAGTGATTAATTGCTTGTCATTCTTCCTAGTTTCATCCTGGAGCTCCAACACACCCTCTACCCCCAAAGTGTAACGATCTAAGGAGCATGCCCCAACTTCTTACTCTTCCGATGTTTTCATCTTATATTCACATTTGAATCTATTGAGGAGGTTGGGAGCGCGTCACTCAAAGTGCACATAATGGGCCAGTTGTTTGAATTCGAACGCCTCAATGTAATTAACACCATACTTGAGCTTCAATTCACAAACCATAATTGAAAAAATTACCTTGAACTCTTTCAAAGAAATGGTATTTAGTCTTCTGCTGAACTTTTCAATTCTCCCACAAGAACTGCTAACCTCCATGGTGTATATGGGTGTAGAGGTTATGGCTTACAACGGAATATATGATGATCGTGTCAAAGCAGGTGCAGCAACAAGCAAAACCCATAGAATAACCCCTCCAAATGGACTCTGATGTACCATTAATGTAATGTAACCTAAACTGAATTCCTAGTAGGAGTTATACTAGATGACGGTGGTGTTATAGACATTTAATGGTACCGTTGTGAAGATCGTGAATTTAAAAAAATCAGTTCAAAGGGTTGTGTGTTATTTCGTAGTTAATACAAGAGCTCTGGTTAAGCAGTAGTGCACTCATCATTCAAGGACAAGGTGTTGTCCCATGCCCCAAAATTTTGTAACAATACAAACCACTAATTAAGAAGTTATAACACAATGTACGGTTTGAAAAATACGATGCATCAATAGGGATGAACGTTGAATGTACGTTTGTGAACGGATGTCGGTGGAAGGACTGAACTGAACAAACGGACGATGACAGATGTCAGATGGAACCGAGACGGACGTTGGATGGAACTACAATGAACGTTGAACAAAATAACGACGAATGTTGAACACAAGGATGACGGATGTTGAACAGACTAAAACTGCCATCGGATAAAACAAAACAATTGTGGAACAAAATGGAACGACGATGGATGTAAAATGGAATAGAATTATCATCAGACAAAATGAAATTATTGTCGAACTGAACGGAACTGCCATCGGACAAAACGAAATTGCATTGAACGAAACGGAACTACCATAGAATGAAACTTGAACAGACGTCGGATGGAATGGGGACGGATGTTGGACGAAATGGGGATGAATGTCAGATGGAACGACAATAAATGTTGAACGAAACAATGATAAACATTGAACGGAATGGTGATGGACATTGAACAGAATGGAACTGTTGTCGGACAAAACGAAACTATTGTTGAATGGAACAGAATGGCAACAAACGTCAAACGAAATGGTGACAGATGTCGAATGAAAACAGAATTATCATCAAACAGAACGAAACTGTTGTCGGACTGAACGGAACTGCCGTCAAATGAAACAAAATTATCATTGGACGTAACGAAACTATCATAGGACGAAACTTGAATGAACATCGGATGAAACTCCAACGGATGTCAAACGAAAATCGGACGGACGTCTAATTGCAACATTCGACGAATGTTGACTATGACGTCAACTGATCGATTATGACATCAATCGGACGTTGACTACACTGGCCTACAACACAATGTCCAGCAATGTGGCAACTGGCGACATGGCAACCAATAATGTGGTGGTCAACAACGTCACATCCAACGACATGGTGGCTAACAACACGACATCTAGTGACATGGTGGCACTACCACGCAACACGACAACTGTGGCAACTGTTGCAATGCGAACTCTACAATAATGGTGGACGCCAATGCAATAGACACTGCTTTACACTTCGTGATGCTACAACTCGTGATGCTGCGTTGAAGATTTATTTATTTTTACTTCATGTTACACCCAGCTCCAAGAGTTTTCGAAGCAAAGGCCTCTGCACAAGAAAGAGAACGTGTTTTTACGCACGTGAGAGAAAGAGAAAGAAAGAAACCTCTCCAAGATATGTCACTCCCCCGACCTAAATTCTATTGGTTGGCATAAATGTAACAGCGCAAGCTTCCTCTAGTAGCAGCAACACTAGTAGCAACACTAACATTAGCAATACCAACAGCAACACCAATAAAAGAAACTCAAAAACTCAAAGCCAAAAGAAATATGCCGCTTTTAACATTAAACAACAAAGAGTAGTTTTTTTAAAATTGAATTGCAAAGAAGGAAAAAAAATGTAATGTATGTAAATGGTGGTTGTGTGATAACCATCGTGAGCATCTAAAAATCCAATCTAACTATAAAGGAAACTCTCCTTGACAAAGGAATTCTAGAAAAACTAAAAAGGGAGGGGAAAGGCTCGACTTTTTATACAACTGCCAACAAGCCGAAACCCTAAACACCTAATAACATATAGTCACCTAAGAATGTACATTAACCTTATAAGCGCACATTAACCTTAAAAGGCATGATGGGCATGCCCGTAACCGGCCATCATGTATGAGGCCATGCACGAGCATGACAATTTGTTGTTGTGGGCGCCAGTACACTTAGACCTTTTAGGTTGCATCAATTATGGAACCTTAAACCTAGGGGGTGGGATATTGTTCAGAAAAACAACATGGGAAATGGCTAATATCAGCAAAGGTTGCAAACAGTCTAGATCCATGGATCTGCTTCACAAATCTTATTGGTGATCATGCTGGACTTGTGGTCATTCAAGGCCTATCAGTCACCATGTCAAACATGTTGAAGATGGCAGCTAGCTTTCACACATTGTCGAAGCAGCTGAATGTGGAAGCGTTGTTGGAGCAAGGCCACCAAATGGATTTGGCTCTGCATTCAAAGCAATTGGTTGAAACCTTCCAGCAAGTACACACACCCTTTTCCTTCTATACAAAAAATTGCCACCCTGGACCAACTTGTGTTGTCTTTCCATCCTACTATCCTATGTGAGGTACAAGATAAATGATGGAAGATTCTTCCAGATCGAATTTGTGAAAATGGGGTTTATATGTTGGTCATTAGAATGTCAACACATCCATATATTATGTGATCTAAACAAAGTTTTTTTAAAATTCCAATTTGGTGAAGTAGGTGGGTCGGCAACCATCCAAAAAAAAGGCTTAACCAAATTTGGCTACATGTTAGGGAAGAAAATAAAAAAGTTTAACAATCCTGCTACATGTTGGCAACATGCTAGAACCTATTGGTTAAATATGGCGACATGGGCCCATTTTTTCCTCATAATGTGGCAACAATGGCCCATTTTTTCCAAAAAAACCTTGTATACCATTTGCAACCCCTTTTTTTCTTATCACAAAGATTTGAAATTTTGCCAAAAAATAATTATTCAATCTAAACCACCCAAGCAACCCAACTTAAGTGTATAATCAAATGTGCACATATAGCTCTAGTTTTTATTATGTGTGATCTAGAGTAAGTGAATTAGTGTCACACCTTTGGGTCCTTCCTTTGGGCAATCATCATTCACTTCCAAGGTGATTTTTGCAGGGTGGAGGAAAAGCACAAATGTTTGACCACACTAACATGAGCCCCTATGAATTGTCACCACACAAATGAGATTTTATCCTATGTGATGGCATCAAACTAAGGTTAATTTCATTGTAGGCAAACAAGACATGCTCCAAGGGTGTATGTTGGGGGTCTACCCTCAATGACTAAAGAACAATCAGTTGCTACATTTTTCAACCAAGCAATGGCTGTTGTTGGAGCCAATACTACTCGTCCAAGTACTATTAAATGTCATTGGATCACATTTGCAAGACACATCTTACTCTTGATCCACGTGGTTGATGTGACTGCTAGATGTAAGATTATTCTAGCCATGTATGTGTTGTTCAGGTTGTTCTCATTGACCTTTGCAAAATTATTCAACATATGACTATTGGGCAAATGATTGGTAGTCACCTACACATTTATTGTGGTGGTTCATCAAGGGTTTAGATCTATGTGAACATGGTAAAGGTTCAGCATACATGCTAGAGTTTTGATGTGTCTCATTGATGACATGTTCGTGATCAAAACTAAAGGTATAAGATGTGAAAAAGGTAATAATTGATGAACTATTTGGCATTCGGCTTGAACATGAAGGTTCTTCACAGCCACTTGCAAATTACATGCATGGAATCATCCAATAATCAGACTTTTTTAAGAACCACCATAGATAGATCATGCATTTTTTTTCTAATAAATGGAGTTGGTATAGGAAAAGGTGTTGAGGGAATGTATTGTTGGATGCTACTGCAATTGGCCTCCTCTTTGGGAGGTTAATGTTGTTGCATGATGGTGTAGCACAATGGTATGGGACAAATTATTTGTGCTGTGAAAGGTTTTACATGCATGCAGGGCCTTGTCTGGCAAGCTTCTAATCTTGAACCGTGTATGGGTTTTATGTGGAGATGATATTAGCAAACACATGCAATGGTCAGTTAGAAGACTTGAAATAGGGGCACTGGTGGGTGGTTGCTGTGTTTGGAGTATCTAAATTTTCTATCTCTAAAGCATGTGGCATTATACTTATCGATATTACAATTTCAAACTATATGATGTGGATTGACATGTGATGGAAAATGTGGAAAAGATGTTGAGATGACCTACTTTACAACCATCAAACTTTGTGGTGTTATTGTCATTTGGGCTTACCTTGTCCATTTGCAATTGCTTCATTTAAGCAGATGTGTTGGATAGATGAGACTACCCCATGTTGTAGGGGAATTTCTATACATTTTGGAACTAGATTTGAACATGACATGAAACTACTTGACATGTCTTTCAACAAGTCACTCCTTCACCTTGATCCTTGATGCAATTTCAACATATTGGGTAGGACAACTTTAGGTTCATGTAGTCATTATCATATATTAGAAAGTTACACCACAAAATTTGTCAAAGTTAGACTCTAGTTTGGAATTGTTACCAAAAATAGTATAATTTTTAAAATTTTGATTTCAATTTTTATATTGTTTTATATCTCTTTTGAAGACTTGCAATTCTTTTTTTATATCTCTCCTCATGTGCTTTCGAATCTTGAAATATTACTATACTTATGCAAAGTCTCATTCTCCTCCTTTCTTTGAAATAAATCATCATTGTGTTGAGGTTTTTTTTTCAATTTTTTAATTGAAGTTCAAGATTTGGGTTTTTTTTTGAAGCATGCATTGATGATGTGTGAACAGAATGTTTGGTGATTTATATTGGAGAAAAAAGATGCAGCAAATTGATCCATAGTTGTGCAATTTCATGTATTGATTTTATCTATTCTCCAAAGGTACCACAAGGTTAAAAATATACAACTCCATGACATGTTTTCTTTTTTGCGATCATTTTGTGGTGCAACTCATTGAGCCAACCTTTAAGTTGTCAATCTTCTTTCCATGATTTGTTGAATTCACTTAGAATAAATTTTAAGTTGCTATGATGAATTTCATATGAATTTATATTCTCATTATAAATATTTTTATATAAGTTAACCATTTAACATATATTTAATAAATTATACTTTTATATTTTATTTTGATAATTTCAGATTGAATTGATGGTTGAAACATTTAACAAATTCTTACCCAACGAGATAGTAATAAAAATTATATTTCCTAAAATTATCTATCATGTAGCTTTGATAAATGGAAGATATCATACTTGGGGGGAAAAAACAAACTCAATGAAATATTCATTATGAGAATGTTCAACAAATCATGGAAAAGAATTATAAATAACACAATTGATGGTCGACATTCTGCCTAACAAATAAAGAATGCAAAAATATAAATGGAACAAAATGACATGTAGTGAAATTTGCACAATTTTATTTTTGAAAAAAAAATTCAAGTAGTAAATCTAATGAACATTGAAAATTCAAAATTAAACCTAACATGTTATTCAAAAAGACCAAATTGATTACAATAAAATTACTATCTCCACAAAATCATTTAAGCATTATCATTGGTTGTTGTAGTTCATTTTGTTGGCATTACATACCCACCAATAGAAGTAATCAAAAGTTGTAAATTTTTATATGTTGTAAATTTGTAGTAACTTTATGGCTTACATGGTTGAAATCTAATCACGTTGGATATAGGTGTAGAACAATAAATACACATGCATTAAATGTATTATTGCCAGATGACAACATATTGGATTTTATAATGAGATCAATGTTCAAGTCAACAAATATATAATTAACAAATGCAAAACACTATACCAACATCACCAACTTACATAAACAAATGAGCAAATGCAAAAAAAATCAAACAAAAAAAAGATGTTGAACAAGTGATGGAAACATATGGTTTAATAGATTATGATGGGATAAACATAAATCAACATGAACATATGAAAAACACATTACACAATTTATGTAATCATCAATATATATCTTTTAATCATCGATCCAAAATGATGAATGAATACAACAATCCAACTTTATTATCATGTATGTTTTCTAACTTATTCCCTTTTGGAATCAGTATTCTTGAAATGCCAAATAGACCAATCAAAGTGTCATTACAAATGCATATAAAACACCTCAAGAATTTAGATGACACACAATATAATTTTTCAAAACATCATTTGTTCTCATTTTTTGTTTTCAATATCATACAACAAAGACAAATATGTCTCAAAGTTATATTAGCCATGTCTAGATCATCCAACATGAATGAAAAAGAACTTTTAAATAAATTACAATCAACAAATTTTGATGAAATTATTAAAAATCCACAAGACACAAATGGCAACACACATGTCAGTAGTTTATCACAACATTTAAAAGTGTTTAACAAGTATGTTATGACTTCTAGAAATAATCGCACAACACAAAGAGATCAAATATTTAATATGATAAATTACATGGGAACACCAAGTTTTTTTTTACTTAGAATCTTGCATTTATCCATCATCCTTTAATCAATGTCTAAATTGGACAAGACATAAATCTTGACGTGTTTCATGATAATAACATGTCAAATAAAAATGAAATATGTAAACAAGCAACCATAAAACCTAAAGTTTAGACAACTTTTGTACACACTATTGTTATTATTATTTCAAATACATGATACAAGTAAAAAATACAAAATAACTTATTAATGAAAATACAAGAGTGTTTGGTCAAATTAAAGCTTATTATGGTTGTTACGAAACAACAAAAAATGATAGCTTACATATACGCACACTTTTGTGGCTCAACAATTCCCCATACCCCAACACATTGATTCAAACATTACGTGATGATGAAAGCTTTCAAGAAAACATTATCAATTATTTGAACATCATAACATGCGATGTTGACAAATATGAATTATCCAATCCAATAACACAAAATAATAATAACAAATATGATGATCACATACACCCATGCACTACAAGACCCCCTAATACTAAAGAAAAATATTTCCATGAATTTTTTGACAAATAAGTATGTAAATTAATGAATGTGTGTGATCATCATATATGTAATCATTAGAAAAAAAGTCTCAATTTGTGACTATAGTTTGTAGTTAAAATTAAGTTACAACCAACATGTACAACTAAAATTCCATTAATTGCATAAGTCAAGTTGCATGCAACATCTAGTCACAAATGATGATTTAACATGATGTCATCACATTCCACATGGATGTTGTATATGGTCAACATATTCACCTTCATCCATTGACCCTTCATATAAAGTTTGCAACTATTGACCATTATTTACAACTATGTTATAACCCATTACAAAGTACCATGTGGCAACATAATAATTAGATTTTTAAATTACATGTTGGATTTCCATCATCTATTTTGGATGGTGTTAGATCATGCCACGTGTCACAATAAAAAAAATTCACGTGGCATGTTAATTAAATTTTGGCCAAAATACATTTTAATCAATATTTAGATAGGTATGTATGTAGACAAGTAATTAGGTAGGAAAGAAGGTAGGTAGGACTAGGTAGATGGGTAGGTAAGTATGTGGGCTAAAAAGTAAATATGTAAATGCTTTAATTTTATTTTAGGTTTACCCTTCAGGGTTAAACCTCTTTCATTTGCTCATCCCAAATTGCACATTTTGTAATATAAAAATGGAAGCAAAACACCTTCCTTATATATTTTTACAAGATGGAAATGGAAGACAAAACATATGGGATAATTTTTTTAGTTGCAACCTAGTTTGTGATTAAATTGAAACTAAGTTGCAATTAAAAAGTTTATCCGATATCCTTTGTCTTCTTTTTCAAGTTTGTAAATTATATATCTAATAAGTAATTTACTAACTAACTAACTAAAACTAATTGATCTACCAAACATAAAATAATTGCTTACCCATTTACCAACCTACCTATTATTTATTACCACCTACTAATTAGGTAGTAACTAGTAGTAGCATAAAAAAATTTAATTATACATAAACTACTAAATTATTAAATAATAATAAAATCATTTAAATAATATATGTAATAAATAATTTAACTAAAATAATCAGCATATTATTACTCATAATAATAATAATAATAATGTTACTGGAATTAACTTGTAATTAGTAGTAACTATTATTTATATAAAATATAATTGGTAGTTCTGCATGCTTAACTATTTGCTTATCAATTTGCCTAGCATACATAGTCACAATATATGCAAATTTTATATTGAATATGCCACATATATATATATACTCTTAATATATTTTTAAAACACCTTAATATATCAAAGGTATATGTACATCACATAGAAGTAACCAAGTTGCGATTATTTTTGTAATTAATTGGACATAGAGGCCCCTTCTTGGATGAAAAGCCTAAAACTTTAGTCATCATATAAGGATGTAAAAATTAATAATCATAAATTCATTACACCATAGTTGCAAGAAAAATAATAGATTGAAATGGATGGTGATTAGTTGTAAAATTCCATAACATAGTTACAAATGACATTTAATTGCATATAGTTGCAAATTGAATGGTTGTATAATACAAGACTTCTTTTATTGAATCCTACATGTTACAAAACGAATGTTGATGCTTCAAAAACACTTTATAGGTACAATTTTCCTCAAATTTTAATCAATAAAACTCATTTTGACAATGACACTAGACTATTGCACATTAAAAAAATAGACAAGTAGTTAAATAATGCAAATTCATGGATATTATCAACATCCAAATGTATTCATGATCTAAAATTTATGATAGTTTATAGTAAAGATAATAAATCATTGATTTATTACATCACAAAAACATTGATCTAAACTACACACATGTATTCCCTTTTACAAATTGCAATTCAAAAAATTGAAGTTCAATTGATAATAACATAAACTCGTATGATTTGATCAACAAAAGTCATCGTTTACTAATATGATGTTTAAATACAATTGGAGGCCAACAAGAAATATCGACTTCAAAAGCAAATAGTTATTTATTAAATTTTACTAGATCACATCATTGATTATGATTTCACATATAGACCATGGTATAGTTTATCAACACGGGTAAATGAACAAGAAAACAAAGATATGAACCAAAATAAAAACAATAATCTCATAAATGAAAATTTTGAAACATTTACAATTGACAAAAAAAAATTTTAATTCAGAATATATCACACATAAATTTCAAACCAATTATCAACAAATACCTAATTTTTTTGAATTTTTTTTCCATATGAATTTTCTAGCAAAAAAATTAAAATCAAGAATATTCGTAGTTATTGATTTCATTAGGATCACCCTCAATACAAAACACATAATATATATGAATATAAAATACCTAAAATACTAATCATTCAAAGCTATACAATACCATCATTAAAAAATGATCCAAAAATTATGTTTGAACAACTTTTATTATTTTTTCTTCATGGTGAACTTTGTTCGATATCAAAAAGGATGTTCCTATGTCATGGAAAGCGCAACATTGAAATAATCATTTTTGAAAATTTCCAACTTTATAAAACAAACAATTAAAAACATCAAAATTTTACATGAATGCAAAGATTCAAGAGATGCAAATAAATTACTTAGAATTTCAATAAATATGAATTTCATGATAATGAAAATGATGAATAAATAACAAATCGTTTTTATTTAGAAAAAGTTGAAAATAAGATATATGAAGAAATTGACAAAATTACAATACAATGTAATACTAAACAACAAGAACAAAAATTTGAACAACTAGAAATGGAATACTTATTATGTAACACAAATAGTAAAGAATATATAATTGAAATAACAAGGAAAATTGAATCAATGGAAAAAATTTTAAATATTAAAAAAACGAAATAAATGACATGAATATGATAACTAATGAACCTCAAAATAATATAAAAGAATGGAGCCATATATTAAATAAAATCATATACTTAATATGTCAACACCAGATATTATGCATCTACATATAAACAAGAATCACACACATGTAAATCACAATCCACAACAACCTAAACTTCGACAAGTACCCATAGTTGAAATAAATGAGTCAAATAATTCATATACAATAATAGACAATATAAAATCAATTTATGAATATACTTATTCACCAATGTCCATTAAAAGACTAATAAATTAAATATATAAATTAAATAAATTACAAGTTTATGCATTTGAAAAGTTCACACAAATGAATTCCACAAAACAAATATTACAACATGTAGGAGGTGTTATAAGAACAAGAAAAACATAAGTCATCAAAGCCATCCAAGATTTTTTTATGAAATGAATGATGAACAAAAAATTCACATTGTGGCATTCATTGCAAATGCAACATTGTTAGTGGGTGGAACAATTATACATTCATTATTGGGCTTGTCCATTGACAAACATGCCATTGTTAATAATCAAATGCAATAGTTGATATTTGGTCAACTATTGAATTCATAATTATTGATGAAATTTCAATGGTTAGTTGTAACATGTTTGCTACAATACATTTGAAATTGCAAAAATCAAAATCCAATATATTATCATTTGGTGAGATGAACATAATGTTCATGGGCGATTTTTTACAATTTCCACCTATCACTGATACACCATTATTGTATTCAACAAATATCCAACCAACCTTTGCATTCATAAAACAAACTTTTAAAAAATTATTGGTAAAATTTTATGGCAAAATTATGTTCATCCTAATAGCATAATATTGATAGAACAAATGTGACAAAGCAAAGACATCTTTTACACATCATTTCTAAAAAATCTTAGAACAAGAAAATTTCTAAATCAAACTTTGAATTACTCAAAACACAATTTTTTCCTAATTTAAAAATAAATATATTTGAAGATCCATGGAGGATGGCAACCTTCATAGTTCCTTGAAATGAATTACGCAATGCCATCAACCATCAAATGATAAAAATAAATTCAAATTCATTAAAACAAAAATGTTATACAATTTTAGCTATTGATATTTATTTTTAAAATCCAATATGTAATGACATCTAATACATCATAAAGCAAACCATGCCAACAAATAAAAATCTATATTTTGGACCATTCTTAAATATTTATAGAGGAATGAAAGTCATAATCACTCAAAACATATATCCAAAAACAATAATTCTTAAAGGGACAATTGGTTACGTCCAAAGTATTTTACTCACAAAATCACATTGGATTCAACATGATAATTTAATGCACCCACCCATTAACGTTCTTATTAATTTTAATGAATTCATACAAAAATATGAAATGTTACAAAACATAAACCTCAAAGGTCTACCTGAGAATGTCATACCAATAGCACCGATAATTAGAAATTTCCAATATCATCATTCCATACAAGGATCAAACACTTCTAAAACTTTTAATATTAGTCGTTATCAATTACCACTTGCGTCATACTTTTGTTTGACTAATTTCAAAACTCAAGGACAAGCATTTGAAGATTTGGTGATAGACCTTCGTTAACCACTTGACAATATGCAACCAATATGCACAACATATATCTAACATTATTATGTTTACGTTCTTTAAATGGGCTCGTGATTTTACAAGAAATCATAATCCAAGACATACACAAGGCTAATTTTTAAAAAGGGTCATTACATACGACAACAATACCCATTGTGATGTCAAACATTGAAAAAACCGTTACTCCCAAATGCCTTAAGGAAAAGAAACAAATGCAACATGAAATGTGTAAAACAAAAAATGACAACCCTATTGAAATAATGATGATTTAAACAACGCCATGAATAATGATGATGTCATACATTCTTGGCATGAAAAATTTCAATTAACAAACAAAGATGAAAACATACTTAATTCAAATGGATGTTAAACGACCAACATTTGGGAATGACTATGCAAATATTACATAAAGACAAATTACAATATCTAAGATATGAACAACACACTTACACAATCATGGGAACAATAGAAAAAATTGTAAGAAAATCCTTTCAACATGTTTTCATCAACAATAATCATTGGATTTTAATCAAAATAAACACTTTTGCGCTTGATTCACATTGTACAATATATTATTCAAAAATACTATTAACAAAAATATTGCTCAATGACATCATACAATTATTTTTTTAATTAACAAATGTTGAAAATTTGTTATTAAAACATGCAAATGTCATGCAACAAATAGATAGTTCATCATGTGGTCTTTTTACAATATCATATGCAACAAATATAACATTTGGAATTGATAGAAAAAAATCAAAATATATTTTATCACAAATGCGATTACATTTTGGAAACAATATAAATAACAATATTATTTATCCTTTTCCAAAATACCCAAACCAACAACAACAACAATGTTAAATCTAAAAAGAAACACATTGGCCACACTACTAAAGTTGCCTATACATGATTAAATTTGTTTTCAAGATTTCTAAAAACCATGAACAAGTATCATAACTATTTTTTAAAGTTTAACATGATGTTCAAAATTGGCATGATAAGCCATGTGGGTTTGGTGACCTAGCTATATTTATCGCCAAATAACTAGAACTATGTAGAGGCTTTGAAAACTTTAGATTCCTTTGTGCATGTGATTATTTTTAAATGCATCATTCACTAATTCACCATATTCAACTATTACAATTTTAGATTTAATGGCCTATTCAAATTATAATTATAATTGAAATCCATCATTGCATTATGAAAACCTTCGACAAATTATTGAACGTAAAAAATATATTAATGGAACAATATGACATATAGTGAAATTTTATCTTTTGAAAAGATATCCAATTGAAGAAATTTTTAATTCAATAATTTTTTAAGAGGTCTTAAATGGGAATGTATGTTTGTTTGTTGTAAATGAAATGAATGTTTTGGTCCAAGAGTGATTTTAAGATGTATTAGGCACCATCAAATTCTGCAACCAAAAATACATTACTATTAGGTAAAATGTTAAGTGTTAGTTTTAGTGGTAGATGTGTTCAATGAGCCTAAACTCAAAATATAGTTTGTTATTATGTGTTATGTTTTTGTTAATTATGTTATGATTAAACATTCACCAACTCAATTGTATTTCAAAATGTACCACCCAATTCTATAATGAAATTTTGTTTATTTTCAACTTTTGTAATCAAATTGCTTTCAAACTTTCTAGTTACAATTGTATATTCACATGGTTGCACATGATTATAACATATTCATTTGTATAATCCAATGTTTGGTTTTAGGGATGAAATATTTTGACTTTAACTCAACTATAATCTATTTTATTTCAACTAGTGTTGACCACATTTGAGTTGACCCCTCAACTTTAATGGTAAAGATGTAGACATTTGTAACACATGGATGCATACATTTTGGTTATGTGGCATCATCCAATTCAACAAGTTTAAAAATATTTTTGGACAAGAAACCATTTCATTTTCCATGATTTGATGACATGGCAAAAAATGATCCATTAAGTTGTCTTAATCTAGACAATTTGATGTTATAACACAAGGATAAATGATATGACACATAAGTAATTGAATTTTATCCACCCATGCCACATCAACTAATTGTAGTTGAGAACATGTTCAATTATATAGTATAACCAACTTCATCTCTTCTTGAAAAATTAAAATCACAGTTTTTAGTTTATGATGCAACTGATGTTCTGTAATATAAATTTGGAACATATTTCGAATTAAGAAGGTGCCAAGTATATTTTGATGCCAAGGTTTGGACTATGATCAAATGTTTGATGCTTATGAAATGATTGATTTTTCCGTATAGATTTCAAAAAGGACAAGTTCAACACTTCCTAATTTTGACAAGCTGATTCCTTAGTAGTAAAGAATTAATGACTTTTGTAGGAACATCCATCTTATCATGAAAACTTTTACCTTTGTTTTTTAAAATCCCCACAAGTGCATGAGGAATTTTATGTTGGCAGAAATGAACTTGGGTTGTGGGTGGGAGTATGGAACGACCAAATTTGGCACCTAATCATTAGTGAATGCAACCCAATATGCAGGAACCAACAACATCTTAACTGTTGCATTCATAGAACCACCACAAATGTAGCAATAACATCAAGCTCATCATCATCACCAACAAAGGATCCTGCAACAAAGCTCAAGTCAGATAATGAAAACTTTTAATAAATCAACAATGCCTTTGCAAACCCACCACCATGTTCCTCCCCCAATCCTACATGTGAGTCATAGTTTGACAAGGAAGCCTCCTTCCCCTGGACTTTCAAGTTTTTCTTAGTATGGCCATCCTCCTCCTTTAATAGACCAAGTCATGCAACCACACCTGAGCAATGCTACCCATCATCTTGTCCACCTAGGAACTGAGGAGGAATTTCGGTCCCACACTAAGGTGAAGAATGAGCTTGAGTTTTTTCATAATGAAAATGGTCATTTACAAAATCATCTTGCTCTTGCTCGTCTTCTAGCAAGAATAAACCCTAGCCACAAGCCACCACACTAGTACAAAGTTCCTAACAACCTATTGGGTGGAGTTTCATAACAACATCAAGCTACATCATCAATCATGAACAAATATCCTTCATGACAAATTGAAGAGCATGAGCATGTTGTAACACATAAATTCTCCTAAATGGATTTGACTTAGACTGAAGTGTTTCCAATGACAAGAGAATCTACATCTATTCATGCTACAATAGTAACAAGTTCACAATTAAGGGTGGATTAGCTAATTCATCCCTCCAATCCATTTCCTTCTAGCATCTAAGATACACTAGTAGAAATTTGCCAAAATGTAACCACTTTGTTTGTATCTACATGCGACTTGTAATTGTTTGCGACTAAATTTGGGAGTATTTTCAACTATAAGATCAAATTTCAACTATTTTGGCCACTTTTACAACTATGATGCAACTATTGAAAACTTCATCCTATTAGTTGGATGGCTTTTAGGTTTGTTTTTATTCATGAATATATTGATATGTTCGATTAGTTGCAATAGCCACCAAATTAGTCACATCCTAAAGGTATTCAACAATTACATAGGGGTGTATTTTGATGTATGTATTAAAATTATATTTATGATATATTACACATATCATAAATATATATTTTGTGTGTATATTAATTATGTGTATGTATGTATATTGTTCATATAATGAATCTAAAAATTAATATTTGAACATTGAAATTTATTATTCAAATATGCAACTTAATATTTCAGTTATGAAATGTATACATATTTGAGTTTAAAATTTGATATTTTAGCTTAAGAAATATTTATGTGAATTTGAATTTTTTATTTGCATTCTAATTCTTTCTTTTGTTAAAAATCATTATTTGAGTCTAAAAATTGTTATTCTAATTTTAAAACATTTTATTTGAATCAAAAAATCAATATTAGAACTCTGAACATTGTTATTCAAATCTGCAAACTCATATTTCAATTTTCAAAATATTATTTGAACCTAAAATTTGTTATTCCAATTTCGAAACATTTTATTTGAATCTAAAAATCAATATTTGAATTTGAAGTTTTAAATATGAATTCTTAAAAAGTTTAGTTTTAATAAAAAGATATATGTTTGAGTATAAAATTATATTTCTATGTTAAAATCGATGTTTCAATTTTGAAAATTACTACTAGAATTTATTTTTTCATTATAAAATTAAAAAAATTTGAATCTATTTTTTTTAATTCTAAAAATTGTAATTCGAATTTTTTTTGTTTAATTATTTGAATTTCACAAAAATATTTGAATTTGAAAATTAATATTTCAATTCTGAATTTCTATATATATATAACAATTGATCATTAAAATTATATTTCAATTATGAAAACTACTATTTGAATTTTTAAAAAAATTAGTAGAATTTGAAATTTGAAATTCGAAATTTGCTATTTCAATTCCTTAAAATTTTATTTGATTTTTGAAAAAAATTATTTAAATTCAAAAAGTTTATTTTATCTAAAATTTAATATTTGAATTCTAAATTAAAGTTTTCGATTCTAAGAATTAATGTTTCATTTTTGAGTCTTCAAATTTAAATTAAAATATAATTTGATTTGAAAATTTCAATTGCAATTTCAAATTATTATTTTGGATTCTCAGAATTAATATTTCAATTCAGAAAATTGACATTTCAATTCTGAATTTTTAAATTTAAATTGAAAGACTTATTTCATTTTGAAAATGATATTTGAATTTTTATTTTATTTTTTTGGAATCTGAAATTAATATTTCAATTCTTAAAATTATTGGTTGAGTTTCAAGGTTTTTTTTCTACTAGTGTTATCCAGAATGAATCACTTTAATACATAATTATAAATGATTATATTTATGGCTTATAAGTTACACTAAATAGTTATTTTTAAAGCATATATTTTTACATCATATATTCATATTCTAACAATAAAAGAAGTTAATTACTGTATTAATGTTACATTATTTTAAAATCATTATATTTATTTCAGATAAGAATTAATTAGAATATATCTATAATTATTTTTTAACTGAACATAATTATTCAGAAATTTTTATTTGTAACTTTAAATCTGAATTAAAATTTTGGAAAAATTATACGTAGTTAAAATAATTATTGTAATGATTGTAACTTTAAGAATTATTATAAAGTAATTTAATTTTTTATTTTAATGTTTTGTAATTACTTATTTGTGATAAATGTTTTTAAAATAATAAATTTAATTATATAGTCATCATTATAACTATTTTAATATCATTTTAAAAAATCGTGTAAGAATGTTTTTTAATAATAATTGTTGGTTCATTATTTATAATTTGAAAAATATTTGATCTAAAAAAATAAATCAATTAATTTAAAATTAATTATATTATCTTTAATTCGATTAGTTGTAAAAATTAATAAAATATTTTAATTATTTATTTATCTTTGAATTATGTATTAATAATTTGTGAAAAATTAGATTGTTAATTAGGTCAATATTAGAAAATTATTATTTATGTAAGTAGTTAATAATGAATAGTTAATGTTTTAAATATATGTTAAAAATTAATCATTATTGATTGAATGGTTATCTAATTATTTATTGAGCCATGTACTTGAATTGTTTATAAATTTAAAAACCAATAATAAGAAGAATGAGGAAAATTTTGGAGTTACAATTTAGTCTATGAACAAGTTGCAACTTTAAAACTTATCCCATGTTGTTTGTTCTCCAATCTTTTTTTGAACATTATATAGACAAGGGGTGTAATCGTCAAATTTCACATTAAAATTTTTGTGCGCATGGGATGAACCAATTAAAAGGCTTACCCCAAAACAAAAAGAAAAATTATGCACAATTTTAAACTATCAACCGCCCCAACTTATTTATCTACCTAATTAGGTAGGTACATAGTATGAGCTACCTACCTAAGTCAACCTAAGCACCTACTTATATGAGTAGGTATTTAGCCTAAGAAGGTAGACCTACCTACCTACCTTTTTACCTAAGTAGGTAGGTAGGTATGTAGCTTAGGTTTGTAGGCATTATTTATGTATCTACTTAGGCACCTACCAACCTAGTATTAATTTCTTGTATTAAATTCATCTTAAGGTGCCATGTGGCATATTTATATTGGGCCATGCGTCATAATATAGGATCATCTAAGCATTTGAATTCAATGTCCTAAATTATTTCAAAATAATAATAATAATAATAATAATAATTCAATATTAAAACACGTGGCAACACATCATTTGCCTCAATTGTGACCAAAATAATTGCATCATAGTCGCATGTGACGATACGTATACAATGGAGTCAAAGGATCAACTTTTATTTGTTGATTTTTCTTTTCATCCAATTCACCTTGTCATTTGCAATTAATGTCTCATGTGACTTGTCCAAGGCGACTAATGAGATTTTAGTCACAAATGTCGCTTGTAACTAATTTTTGTCATAAAGACCAATCGAAAATACATGTTTTTCTTCTTGTGATAGTGGAAATATTGATAATCCCACTGTTGCTACCATTGCAACAACAATTTCGACACTAGAGGAGGTGTTTGTTGTACATCAAACAGGACAAAAGGAGGGACTTCTAAGATACTTGGTGGGTCACCCACCAACTTCTAATATCTTGGAAGAAAATGACATTTAATCAAATCATCAATAGACAGTGGAGGGGCAAGAAAATATGGAAGGAAATAGTTATGTTATAAACACAGTAGTGGATGGTCCTCTTCTCCCAGGAAACATAATCCACAAGGTAGTAGATGATGTAGGTGATAGAGTGTTCAACTATCGTTGTTGAAAACCCCTTCATTAAATAGGGTCCAGGTTTGCAATCATTTACAAACATAGCTATCGGTGTCGAATCTAATGATGGGGGCATACCTAGAATCAATAGTTATATTTATGGATCTAGTTTGGTATTGGGTAAGATTAATGCCAATTTTGAAGCACAACCATTGAAAGTGCTGGTGGTTAAAGATTTAAGTTTCCATGCAAGCTCTCAATTGAAGAATGAAAATAATAACCAAACGTAGAGGGAGTCACTTGAAAAGGCGAATGTTTCTATAAACACCTCCATGTGTTTGGAGGAGAATGCTAATGATAAGGCTTTCAAGGACATAATGCTAAAGGAGGTACAAAAAACTAAGCTTCAAGTGCACAATATTCATGTTAATGGAGGAGACATGTATAGGGAGCCACCATTAGCCTTTGCCATCTTAAGGATGACCCACCAAGAACATAGTGAGGATTGGGAGGTGGTTGCGGAGTTGCCTACATTAAAAAAACTGCTCTTCTTGAAACTTTAGGCAATGAGGCAAATTTTGACCCATTTCAAACTTGTAGAGAATATAGTCGAGATTATCAACGTATAGTGAAGTTTATAGTCACTATAGTTTTGGTTGAGGATGTGGAACAACTTATCTTCTTGCATTGAGTGGAAATGTTGTTTTATGCAAGTGGATTTTAGACCAGGCTTTAGCCATTTACATCAATTCCAAGTATTTCTTGATGGTTGTTTCGAGGTTTTGGAAGTTTTAAAAAAATTGGCCACCATCATATTTAAGAGTGATGTTGATCAAAATGGGACCTAGTAATGAGGATATATGGATTTTGGATTTTGGAATTTTGGAATTTTTGGATCTTACACTAAATAGTGGGAATCTTTTTGGCCAGTGGTGAATCAATTGGTTTCTAAGGTTTTAACTTATTAATCTTTTTGTAATTATTTATACATTTTTTGTTTTGTCAAATTTTAAAGATCGAAGCCATTTCTTATTTTTGTGATCAATGGAATGCTTATAATTAAATGCAAGTTTTTATTTACATAACTCTAACATTAAATTATATTTCAAAGCCCTAATATCATAAGACTTGATAGATGACATTATCATTGAAAAAAAAATATATTGTTCATTTTTTTTATTATAATCCAAATTTAAACTTACAAGGTAAATTTTAATTCAAAACTTTAACTTCAATTGACAATTTTATATTAACCTTAAAGTATTATGAACCACAAATAAATAAAAAATCTAAATTCACACAAAATATTTTTTATTTAAAATAACTACAAAAATTCTATCAATAGTTAAATATAACAAATTATTATAAAATTTCTTTTGATTGACAGAAATTCATGGACAAAAACTTATGTATAAATATATATTTTGATATCAACATCAATATTATAAAAGTTGTAGTATAATTTGAACATATAAATTTGTCATTATGTTAACTTTACAAATAGTTGAAAATTGTAAAATCTATCATGTGATTGTAATAAGTTATAATCATGTATATGCTTCAATATTGTAACTATAATAATTTAATGTTATTACACATGTATAAACACATATGCACATACACACAAACACATACAAATAAATCATGTGCACAATAGTATATGCATTTGTATATATACATAAATGCACATGTACAACATTTTATATATTGATAGGGCCAACATGTTTGTGATGCCTTGTTTATTCATATATAAAGGTTATTTTTACTACCTACCTATTAACAACGTGCTTATGGGTTGTTAGTAGGTAGGTAGGAAAGGAAAAAATAAATTAAGGTAATCACCATGGTTAACTAGGGTACTGAAACCCAACAAAAAACAATTTCCTAACCACTTATCATTCATCCTTCATGGTGCACTAGTGAGTGTTGGTTCATTGTGGCTGGGAAGACAAGGAAGCGCCAAGCATGAATAACCACATAAGGTGCAAGCTTTCAGTCAATCTAGTACATTAAAATTGTTTTGTTCTGTGACGCAAAAACAATGGCATTCCACATTGTTATTAATAATGCAATCTTCATTTGGGAAGGAGATGATGATTTGCATTTGGGAAGGATTAATCATCGTCGAATTAATCTGTCATCCCACATGAATTGCATCTTTTTTTTTTTCTCTCTATGGATTATATTTAGTTCCAATGTTGTAAGGAAAAGGATAAGAGTCATGATAAGCTTACCCATAAGCTTCCCTAAATCTTTTATGCAAGAGGAGCTCATGACTAGAACAACTTCTAGAACTTGTCTTTCAAGAATTGTCTCTTCTTTTACATCTCTAATAAAAAGGATCCAAGGTTTTATTTGAGCATTAAAATTTAGACGGGAAGTATGGAAGAGCAAGCTTTAAGTGTAGCTTTAGAGGCCCTGAGGAAAGGCTAGTGCATTGCAATTTTGGACTCAAAATCTAGGGAGGTTGAAATTGACCTTTTCTTCCTAACAACTTCTTCTCTCCTCTTTCTTTGACAACTCTAAGGATTGAAGCAAGAGGGGGGTTGTACATCTATGTGGTGCACAAAGTCGCTTCTACCTTTGGTTTCCCCTTTATTGAAGAGGTATCCACTACCCACCCACAACTCTTTTTCTTTTATTTCTAGCAAATTCCCATCATTTCCACTTTCTAAGCTTCTTGAAAAACAATTGGTAGCTTGGTTTCTAGTATAATTTCTAGAGTAGTTCTCCAGCTAGGGTTCTTGTAGCTATGTTTGGCTTGTTTAATGAGGATCTGCTATAACAACACTAATTTAATTAAGTACCCAATTGAGAGATGTTAAGGTTCTGGCACTAAATGTGTCAAACTTAAAAATCTATAAATAAGCTTACAAAACACAAAACAATACTACAAGATTAGCATCCATTCATAAGAACCTGAATAAATTGATCTTGTATTATGTCAATGCTTGAAAGAAACCTTAGTCGAACATTACTTTGACGATTTTAGTCATTAATTCCAATTATGGCAAGCAAGGAAAATAAGAACAAGTATTTGGAAGCTGAAAATTATGACCCCCCTTGGGTAAGATTAGCTTAAACAAAATATTTGAAAAAATTGCACATATGTTCATGAAGCAAAATTATGGACATGCATTTGAACTAGTTAAAGGGTGTTTTGCCTTGATAGGTATTAGGTAGTATAAACTTAATGGAGAAGTATCCAATATTGCAACACATGGGAAAGGAGAAGAAGTAGATGCGCCAAGGGTCATGCTTAATGGGATTTTCAATTGATCACAAGAGCTTGAAAATTGCTGCTCCTGATGTGGAAAATAATTTCACATGTCGTTGGCTTGTAGAGCTTTGGTAGGAGGTTGTGAACTTCAAAAATGAGGTTGATAGATAAGAAGACTAAGTTGTTTGGTGAGGAGTTTCATACCTTAGGCCACATCGTTTCGTGCATTGAAAATGTGGGTGGTTTACAAGTGTGGAATGGACACATTGAAATTTCAATGGCTTTTGCAAAATTGGCAAGCGTTGCTTTTATTCTAGTATGTCAAAATCCTTTCTATAAAACCTCAAGCATTCCAAAGTTGTTAAGCTGACATATTCCCTTTTTTGATATCACAATAATGTTGTTTGGTTGTTTCATGGGGTTGTTGATGGTGTTTATTGATTTTAATTTCTTTTGAATTGAATATGACAAATGGAGTCATTTCATAATGAACTTGGTTGGGCCTTTTCACATTCCACAAGAACTTACAATTTGATCTAAATTGTACTAATTTACAAATGTCACTTAAATGTAGAAATGTTTTAGGACTTCCAACCTTTATTGAATGTGGAGGATGCAATGAAAAATACTTTTATGCATTTGTATTAGTGGATACACATTAGAATCAACAACAACAACAATAATTGTTCAAGTATGTTGAATGCTAGTAGTTGTGTAATTTTTTTTTCATGTGGATGGATGAAATTTTGAATGGTTTACTTTCAAGTTGGGTGTGTCATGTTATGCAAGGATGGTGACAATTTTAGAGCACTACCACCAGAGGTAACTAGAACTTGGGCATTAGGGGAAAAAAAAAAAATCCTTAATTGGGCCAGATATTATCAAGGTTCTTCAAGGTGGAGCAAGATCCTAACCATTTGAAAATTTCAAAAACATCAATTATTTCATATTGGATTGCTAGAATTTTGTGTAGAGAGAGAGGTTGAACAATTTATTCATTTAAAATATGGGTTGAAAATCATGGAGTTGAATTTTTGAAAATGTCTGATTAATGTGGGTGGTGACCTTGTGTAGATGATTTATTTGAACTACTGTTTGAAGTTTGAGTTACTAAATCATGGCAATGATTTCAAAGTTAGGGAAAAACAAAATCTAGCAAGATCTTGTCAACATGTCTAATGATATTCACAAAGGACCCTCATTAGACAACTTATCAAGAAAAAGATAACATTAGTTGCTTATTATTAGAACCATCAATAGCGTATTATTGTGGGCAACCATTGTAACCATGACTTGCAATGAAGTATTCCCATTGTGAGTTGAGTACATTAAGTAATGCATTCATCGAATGGTTGTCATAGAAGCCTTTAAGGGCCAAAAACATCCACACTTGCCTAGAATGTTATTTGAATTTTTGTCATTAAATTCGAGTTATATGATTGTTGGTAGATGTTATATCAAGTGGATTAAAAAGTTGGTCCATCAAGGATGAAGATTGAAAATGGTGATGAAGAGATTTTTTTGTGAAAATAAGAAAACTTAACTGATGATTCTTCGGTGCAACAAAAGGTCGACATATCTATTCCCTCTTGTGATGGTCTTCTTGCATCCAAAGGTCATAATCATAGAATGTTATAAACTTGTCAAATGGCCTGAAATCCTTTTGTTACAATGCAAAAAAAAATTAAAATCCATTTCATACCTAGTTATTACTAATGCAAAATTAAATTTGCTTATATGTTTTTAACTTGTAATCTTTGATAAGATTTCAGAATGATGATCATTATATTGGATTTTAATTCATGATTTTATATGTTGCATCTTAATTGATGATCATCCTAGTGATTTTCCATACACCAATTACATTTCATAATTGAGTATCTTTCTGGTTTCATAATAGCTTTACTTTTCCTGCAAAAGATGTGATAAATATGTCACAATCAACTTTCTCTTTATTTTGAATTCATAATATCCTTACTTTCCAAGCAAAAGACTTGAGGAAATAATAATAACGGCTCCATCTTTTCTGGGTTGAAACTTGAAATTAGCATATGCATGATTACATGATATAAAAGACTATAGAAATTTTTAATAGGTTGCATCTCTAGGATCACTATTACATCATGTGAAAGAATTCAAAAATGATGAAAACCTACCAATTATCAATAAAACAAAGAACCCAACAAAGGGGGAAAAAAAGGTATAAGATGGAAGGACCCCAAGTCCTAGCAAAATAAGAATACTCCAAAGAGGGCAAATTGCAAGGGGAACAAGAACAAATCAAGTGTTTAACCCTCCCCCCCCAATTGCAATAAGCATATTAAATAAGGAGAGGGGAGGAACACCTAAAAGAATGCCTAGCTTAGACAAACCTTCACCTATAATAATAACACACCTCAAAATAAAGGTTGCCTATGCTCGCTATAATGCCATTAACACCCTTTGCATGTAAAATGAAGGCAAAACTTTAAGAACATTGAAATAAGTTATTCTTAAGTCCCAAGGTTCCATTCCCTTCCTAAGGTAGTTTCATTTTTCATACCTAGATTTTGTGAGAAGTTTTGCCAGTACTTCTTCCACAATGACCGTTGATGAAAGACTATAACTCAAATGTATTTGTGTAGCCTATGTCATTGGCTAGAATGTGAATTGGTTCCCCATTTTTTCCTTCCAAAACCATTTTTTTGTAATTTAATTGAATTTTGAACAAAAAAACTAGTCAAAATTCAATATTTTTTGCAAATGTCATTGAATTTATGCAAATCCAAACACCTTCATTAAATCGTATGAATTGAAATTTTTTTAACAATGCCAAAAGTGTGCCCAAATTCCATTATATATATTTTTATTTAAATGAATTTTCAATGCAAAAATAATTTTCAATAACTTCTGCACAATAAGTTGAAACATTATGAAACCAACTTGATACACCCTTATTCATTGAAAGCTTTCCAATGACACCAAGAGCATGACAAGATGCACCATGGTTTGGGAGATTTCAATGTGACAAACAAATCAAATAAATTACTTTCTTTTGTAGATAAATATTGGAGGTTTTTAAAGACCATAAGTGAATTTTTTTTAAAAAAAAAATCTTCATTCTAATATTCTATTTTAGTGTGTAATCAAAAATATTTTTAAATGATTAAAGATTTGTACGTCATATTTGGTTTCTAGCCAAATTTGGCTAAATCTTCTTAGGGATGATAATTATTTTTATTATAAACAAAAATTCCTAAAAAGGAACAATGACCATCACCTACATAGTGTATATTGGCACCTTCACTTTTTATGTGAAATCTTTATTATAAAAACTCCACATATGCATCTTACACCAAATTTCAAATGAAATATAGCCAATATATGCATTGTTGGGACATTTGGGCCAATAAACTAGGTTTTGGTCAATAATCACATGATTCAATAGTTGAAATGGGTGAGTTCATTGCTCCATGTGGAAGTGTTCAAGAATTATCACTAGTTTGTCAAAACATACTCACATGTGACATTGGATAGCTTGACATGATTTTTTGTCTTTATGCCAATTGGATTGAATGTTTCACCTATTGATGAATGTGATAAGAGTTCATGAAACATTACCCTAGCATTCTCTTTTCTGCCATGAATTGTTGTGCTTTGCTTTGGCAAGAGGTTGGTCAAGTCTTGTAAAATCTTGGAGACAAACGGTGAAACATCTTTAATGCCAAAACTTTCTATTGTGTTTCCAATGACATTTCTTAGTTTCCTTACCAATACAATGATAAAAAATGGAATGAATTTTCCTCAATATAAGACATAATATTGTCAGTCTAGGATCCACACTCTTGAAGTAGGATTGAAAAATGAAATATAAGACTTAATTAAGCTCAATATGCAAGATTGGGTTTCATAGAACAAAAGTGGAGTTGTAACCCAAGAATCCAATTCCTAACACAAGATTACATGTCTTAATCAAGAATTGAGGATCCTAAATCATGGATCCAATTTTCTAAAAACTATGAAACAGTAAATGTTCCTACAAAATCAAAGACTCGTATTCCCAATTCAAAAGGATTTAATTCATTTCCTTCCAAAATTTCCTATATTTTGGAAAATTATAAGGTCTTGTACTAAGATTTGTTAAGGATTTTAAATTCTTGAAACCACACCTTGGTTCCCACAAAAATTAGTGGTTTGACATTTCTTGTGATAAAAATTATGAAGGTGCATTAATTGATCTTGACCATGTGCATGTAAGAAATTCATTAAGGATGATATCAAAAAGGACAGTAAGACTCAATGAACTAGATTGATTCATGTGCATCAAGATTAAGGACTAAAAGAGAACAATGAAAAATTGATTGTTAAAGAGGATAGATCTTAAAACAAAACATACAAATCAATGGAAATAAATAACATAAACATGTACACAACAAAATGTATTAAAAATTGTGTTTCACACATGTAAAAATGAAATGTTGGGTGTTTCCATGGGGAGTGATTGTACCATATTTGCTTCTATTTTCATGCCCACCCTTCCTTGAACATCCTTGGAATCTAGTTTTAAACCCCAAGTTGCACACCAATTTGTAATAAAAATGGCATTACAAAAAGGAACAACACAATGGGACAAAGTTATGTGTATTCTCCTATACACCAAGTGTGATAGGCATGTTCGACAGAGGTCGTCAATAAATTATTGCAACTAAATCACAATCCACAAAGATGACATGTGGGGTAGTTGCAAGATAGGGCGACTCATTTTTTCATCACATTTGATTTTTAACATATTTTATTCTATTCAAATGTCATAAACATATGGTGAAATCATCAATTTGACAAAAATATTCACAAATTAAAAATACCAAATTGAATAAGAATATGCAAATAATCATGAAATTCAAAAAATAACACTAAACATATAGTCATGAACTTTCATTAAATTATTATAATTGTAGTATTTAAATTTGATTACTATAAAAATATGAATAATTAATGTGAATATTTTGTACTTCTAATAATTACTAATTGTAAATAAATAATTTTAAGTTATAAATTAAATAATTTATTATAATTTAATTACAATAAGTACATGAATTATTCATATTATAGTAAAATTACCATAAGAATTAGAAATCTTAATTTAAATTATAATCATCAATATTACACATTATGACTGCAATTACATATTATATAATTTTTGATGAATTTTTAACATTGTAAAAAAAGATTAGGGTAAATGTTTATATTAGAAAAAAATTATTTATTGTAAATAAATAATTATAAATAATAGATATATCAATTTTATAGTAATGATGATACTTACATTAATTACTCTAACTACATTATGATTAATGTAAAAAGATTAAATATGGATTTTAATTATACATTTTAAGTTATAAATAATTTGATTATTTATGATTATTTGTAACCTTTTTTTTGCTAGTTAATTTAATTACAATAATTCTACGATAATTATTGTACTTGCTTTTTATACACCTATAGATGATTGATGTTTTGCCACCTTTACATATACCCTAATATGAGGCTAATATACAATAATAGTTTTTTCAAACCATGCATAACTAATCTATGAATGTGGAGTACATAACATATACATAAGGCTTATTATACATAATTGTTAGTTACCATAACATAAAACACATGACTTACTCTATACAAAATTAGTAGCATACATAACTCAATGTATAAATAACTAATTAATTACCATTTTCTTGGTCACTTTTGCAACTAATGGGCCATACAAAGGCCTTTTAAGATGAAAATAATGTGAATATTTATCCCATTGGAAGAATGAAAAACCTATAAATAGTTGCAACATAGTCATAAATGTGACCAAAAAATGTGTGATATAATTTCAATTGTAGATGTAACCAATTTTAGTTGTAAACGACAATTAATCGCATGTAGTCACAAATCATTTGGTTACATTTTAATTTTTTTCTACTAGTGACAATGCTCTTATTGATGAAAAGGTCCTTTCTTTTCTTGGGCATTAAACTATCCATGTCCATATATATTTTCTCATGCATTGAAGTATACACAAAATTAATGTTATTATATTTTTTTTCCATGCCAAATTTCTTTCAATAGGGAGTTGGGTGAAAGGTCACATCTTGATGTGAATAATGTTTTCTTGAAAGTTGAATCATTTTTGCCCACCATCTATCATGGAACCTAGGATTTGAATGTTTATGAAAAATCATTAATTAATTTGATAGTTTTCAAAATCTAATTGTTTGGATCTTTCAAAGAGAAGGAACATATTTTCATCATTGTGGTTTTATTAGTTTTGACAACCTTGATAAATATTTGTTTTTTAAAACTAGAACCATGCATACGAATGTTTGTAGAACATGGCACAATGGTTGTTGTCACATTGATTAATTAACACTTGCAATTGAAGTGTTGACATAGTATGCAAGAATGCCCAAAATTTATTTTTTGCCTTTCAATTTGTAGTTGTAGTTGAGAAACAATCTCACTATGCACTTGCAACAAATACATTAGTCCCAATCTCAATGTCATCCATCCATGTGTGATCTATCATCCATCACTATGTTTTGTGATTGACCAAAGTAGTTAAATATGGGACTTTTTTAGTTGACACACCACCTCGGGAGGCTTGACCATAGATTATGTAATTTTCAAAGTCAATGTTTCAACTAGAATTCAATTGTAGACCATGTGGGTGCTAAGAATATTCCATGAGCTCCAAAATAGTTGGGATTTGCTTTCACTTGTCCACCAAAAGAGTAGGCAATTCAATTTACTTAGCAATTGTGAAAATTTTAAAAAAATATTCAAAAAATTATAATTGAAACGTAGTTGAAGATAACGTCAAGTCGAAGGTGGGTTGGTTGAAAAATAAGGGTTTCCTACTAGTGATTTAGTTGGTGATAAATGAAGGTAATTCTTTCAAATTGAAAGACCTTAACAAATTAAGTTCCTTGAATGCATTAAATTGGCCAATAAATGTAAGTAATTCCTACAATATTACATTATCACAATTAAAACTTTTGGATTGCATTTAATTGGCCAATGTATAGGTAAGTAATTATTGCAAGTTAAAGGATTCACACAAATCAAGATTTTCAAGTGCACTCAAGGACTAACATATGAAAGTAATTTTTTCAAGTTGGAACACTCTAACAAATGAAGCTTTTTTGGATTGTACTCAATTGGTCAATAAATGAAAGTAGTTATTTCAAGTTAAATCACCTTGACAAATGAAGCACTTTCAGTGCATTCAATTCGCCCCTAGATGAATGTACTTCTTTCACGATGTTTTCAAGTGGGAAAAATCTTATAAATAAATATTTGTAGTGTTTTCAATTGGTGAATAGATGAAAGTAGTTTTTTCAAGTTGCAACACTCGTACAAATAAAGCTTTTGGAGTGCATTCAATTGGCCAATACATAAATGTAATTATTTCAAGTTGTAACACCCTAACAAATCAAGCTTTTGGGTTGCATCCAATTAGCTAATACATGAAGGTACTTCTTTCAAGTTGGAATACCTTAACAAATCAAGCTTTTGGAGTGCATTCAATTCACCAATAGATAAATGTAGTTCTTTCAAGTTCAAACACCCTAACAAAACAAGCTCTTGGAGTGCATTCAATTGGCCAATAGATGAAGGTAATTTTTTCAAGTTGGACCACCTTAACAAAATAAGCTGTTGAAGTGCATTCAATTAACAATAAATGAAGGTAGTTTTTTCAAGTTGGACCAACCCAACAAAATAAGCTTTTGGACTGCATTCAATTGGTCAATCGATGAAGGTAGTTCTTTCAAGCTAGAACACCTTGACAAATCAATTGTTTGGAATGCATTCAACTGCCAATAGATGAAGGTAATTCTTTCAAATTCAAACACCTTGACAAATCAAGCTTTTGGATTACATTCAATTGGTTAGTAGATGAAGGTAGTTCTTTCAACTTGGAACATTCCCACAAATGAAGCTTTAAAATTGCGTTCAATTGGCCAATAAATGAAGATAATTCCTTCAAGTTCGAACATTTTCACAAATCAAGGTCTTGGAGTGCATTCAATTGGCCAATAAATGAAGGTAGTTGTTTCAAGTTGGAACATTCTAACAAATGAAGCTTTGGGAGTGCATTCAATTGGCCAATACATGCAGGTAATTCTTTTAAGTTGGAACACCCTAACAAATCAAGCTCTTGAAGTGCATTCAATTGGCTAATACATGAAGGTAGTTCTTTCAAGTTAGAACACCTTGACAAAACAAATTGTTGGAGTGCGTTCAATTGGCCTATAGATGAAGGTAGTTCTTTCAAGTTGGAACACCTTGACAAATCAAGCTCTTCAAGTCTGTTCAATTGGCCAATAGATGAAGGTAGGTCTTTCAAGTTGGAACACCCTGACAAATCAAGCATTTGGAGTGCATTCAATTGGCCAAGAGATGAAGGTAGTTCTTTCAAGTTGGAACACCTTGACAAATCAAGCATTTGGAGTGCATTCAATTGACTAATAGATGAAGGTAGTTCTTTCAAGTTGGAACACCCTGACAAATTCAACTCTTGGAGTGCATTCAATTGGCCAATAGATGAAGGTAGTTCTTTCAAGTTGGAACACCCCTGCAAATTAAGCTTTTGGAGTGCATTCAATTTGCTAATAAATGAAGGTAGTTCTTTCAAGTTGGAACACCCCCATAAATTAAGCTCTTTGAGTGCGTTTAATTGGCCAATAGATAAAGGTAGTTCTTTCAAGTCAGAACACCCCCACAAATTAAGCTCTTGGAGTGCGTTCAATTGGCCAATAGATGAAGGTAGTTCTTTCAAGTCGGAACACCCCCGCAAATTAAGCTTTTGGAGTGTGTTCAATTGGCCAATAGACAAAGGTAGCTCTTTTAAATCGGAACACCCCTGTAAATTAAACTCTTGCAGTGCGTTCAATTGGCTAATAGATGAAGGTAGTTCTTTCAAGTTGGAACAACATGACAATTGAAGCTTTTGGAGTGCGTTCAATTGGCCAATAGATGAAGGTAGTTGTTTCAAGTTGGAACACCCTGACAAATTAAACTCTTGGAGTGCGTTCAATTGGCCAATAGAAGAATGTAGTTCTTTCAACTCAGAACACCATGACAAACCAAATTCTTGGAGTGTGTTCAATTGGCCAATAGATGAAGGTAGTTCTTTCAAGTTGGAACACCCTAATAAATGAAGCTTTTGGAGTGCTTTCAATTGGTCAATAGATGAAGGTAGTTCTTCCAAGTTGGAACACTCTGACAAATCAAACTTTTGGAGTGCGTTCAATTGGCCAATAGATGAAGGTAATTCTTTCAAGTTGGAACACCCCTGCAAATTAAGCTCTTCGAGTGTGTTTAATTGACCAATAGATGAAGGTAATTCTTTCAAGTCAGAACACCCCCACAAATTAAGTTCTTGGAATGCGTTCAATTGGCCAATAGATGAAGGTAGTTCTTTCAAGTTGGAACACCCTGACAAATCAAGCTGTGGGAGTGCATTCAATTGGCCAATAGATGAAGGTAGTTTTTTCAAGTGGGAACACTTCGACAAATCAAACTCTTGGAGTGTGTTCAATTGGTTAATAGATGAAGGTAATTCTTTCAAGTAGGAACACCCTGACAAATTAAACTTTTGGAGTGTGTTCAATTGGCCAATAGATGAAGGTAGTTCTTTCAAGTTGGAACACCTTAATAAATCAAGTTGTCGGAGTGCATTCAATTGGCCAATAGATGAAGGTAATTCTTTCAAGTTGGAACACCCTAACAAATCAAACTCTTAGAGTGCGTTCAATTGGCCAATAGATGAAGGTAATTCTTTCAAGTTGGAACACCCTTGCAAATTAAGCTTTTGGAGTGCGTTCAATTGGGCAATAGATGAAGGCAATTCTTTCAAGTAGGAACACCCCCACAAATTAAGCTCTTGGAGTGCGTTCAATTGGGCAATAGATGAAGGTAATTCTTTGAAGTTGGAACACGCCTGCAAATTAAGCTTTTTGAGTGCGTTCAATTGGGTAATAGATGAAGGTAATTCTTTCAAGTAAGAACACCCTGACAAATCAAGCTCTTGGAGTGCGTTCAATTGGCCAATAAATGAAGGTAGTTCTTTCAAGTCGGAACACTTTCGAAAATTAAACTTTTGGAGTGCATTCAATTGGCCAATAGATGAAGGTAATTTTTTCAAGTTGGAACACTCTGACAAATCAAGTTTTTGGAGTGCATTCAATTGGCCAATAGATGAAGGTAGTTCTTTCAAATTGTAACACCTTGACAAATTAAGCTCTTGGAGTGCGTTCAATTGGCCAATAGATGAAGGTAGTTCTTTCAAGTTAGAACACCTTGACAAATCAAACTCTTGGAGTGCGTTCAATTGGCCAATAGATGAAGGTAGTTCTTTCAAGTTGGAACACCCTGACAAATCAAACTCTTGGAGTGCGTTCAATTGGCCAATAGATGAAGGTAGGTCTTTCAACTGGGAGCACTCTGGCAAATCAAGCTTTTGGAGTGCAATCAATTGGCCAATAGATGAAGGTAGTTCTTTCAAGTCAGAACAGCTCCGCAAATTAAGCTTTTGGAGTGCGTTCAATTGGCCAATAGATGAAGGTAGTTCTTTCAACTTGGAACATTGCAACAAATTAAACTCTTGGAGTGCGTTCAATTGGCCAATAGATGAAGGTAGTTCTTTCAATTGGGAACACCCCCACAAATAAAACTTTTGGAGTGCGTTCAATTGGCCAATAGATGAAGGTAGTTCTTTCTACTAGGAACACTATACCAAATCAAGCTTTTGGAGTGCGTTCAATTGGCCAATAGATGAAGGTAGTTCTTTCAAGTCGGAACACCTTCGCAAATTAAGCTTTTGGAGTGCATTCAATTGGCCAATGGATGAAGGTAGTTCTTTCAACTTGGAACACCGCGACAAATTAAACTCTTGGAGTGCGTTCAATTGGCCAATAGATGGAGGCAATTTTTTCAATTTCTGACACATTGCCAAATCAAGCTCTTGGAGTGCATTCAATTGGCTAATAGACGAAGGTATTTTTTCCAAACTTTGGCATTGTGCCAAATCAAGTACTTGTATTTTTAAGCAATTAAACAAATTATTTGGCAACTCTCGAATCATGCATTTTTTGAGGCACAACCACTTAACATTATTCAAATTTCGCCCTTGGATGCAATTTTCCACCATAGTTGCTGAAGCTTCTGTTAGGTCAAACAACCTAAGGTTGTGAGATCCCTTGGAACTGATTTGGGACAATGTAGGCAACTTGACACATTTTTTCAATGAGATGCCTTCCAAATTTTCCATCACCTATCACATGAAATGAAAACAAAAGGATTATCAATATAAAAAAACATTTAGTCCTAATGCCAAATTTATTTTTTAAAAATGTATTTATAAAATGAAAATTCAAATTTAAAGCATTTGGTTTTGGACATAAAAACAAATCATAAGATATCATAATAAAATTATAGGATTGAAACAGTATGGTGACAACCTCAACCTTTTGTAAAAGGAAATTTGACATATTTGGTTTCCACATAAATCGATTCATAATTGGAGGTTCCCTTGCAATGTATTGACCCATGTCTCGTAATTGTTCATGTATGTGCAAGGTTCCACCTTCTACCCATTGGATTAAAGATCTATGTTGCAAATTTTGTAATGCAAACCTTGGGTATAAATAATCTCCATTCCACACTCGACAAATTGTACTTAGTTTCAAACCACTAAAAAAACAAGCAATATCCAAAAACATGTTTTGATGTTCCTTATCCAAATGGTCATAAGAAATCTTCAATTTATTCCAAAGTTTTTCATTGTCATTGCCCCCAGTGAAGCTTTGCCCACTTTTCAATTTGCTTAATGCACCTTCCCAAATTTCCAACTCTTTAATATTACACAAAAAAGAACCCAATACTTTAAGGTTTAAAGGGAGGCCCCCACAAGCTTTTATAATTTTCATACATATATCTTTGAAATCTTTTGTTGGAACATGATTTGCATTACCAAATGCATGGAACATAAAGAGTTCCCATGCTTGTTTTTCCTCTAAAGATTTCATGACCACTTTTCCATTTTCACTTACATGAAATTTTAGACTTTGCCAATTTCGACAATTCACAAGTACCTTGCTTTTAGAAGTTACATTATTGGCAGCCTTATCAATGAAAAGTTGCAAGGATATAAGATTCTCCACCTTACCAACATCATCCACCACCACTAACACTTTCTTCGATATCATACATTGCTTAATTTTATCAAGGTCTTCTTTATTCACATTTTCATCCTTGAATAACCTTTTGCCACACAAATCATGTAAGAGTTGTTTTATGACATCATTGATATTGTCCTTTGATTTCACATCCTCCAAAAAGCTAGATTTGTCATATTCCTTGTGGAACAAATCATAGAATTTTTTGCTCAAAGTGGTCTTCCCAATCCCACCCATTCCAACCAAACCAACAATCGATTCCTTTTGTAACAAAATGTTTATGTCTTTTGCTTTGTCAATCAGTTCCACTTCCACTTCATGACATGGCATAGGTGGAAGCAATATATTTTTCTGTCAAAATTCACAAAATATAGGTCATTTATATGTTTCTTTTCTTATTTGATAACTAATATATATATCATTGCATATGCGATACACATCTAGTGTGCTATGACCTAATGTGTATCAAATTACATGAATAGATATGAAGTCAAAAGACTTAGATTTGATGTTTTTACCTTTATACATATTCTCAAACATTTTAACAATAAAAAATAGCTTGGATGATCTTTGTTTCGTGGCTTGCAAATTGTCAAGTGATTAGCATCCTCAATTTTGTAGTTGTTGTTGTTTGACAATTGAATAGCTGAAGCATATGGCACTAGAATTCCCTGCATGTGCAAAAGATTAAATTAATGAAATCTATTGACTTATTTGTTCACTTATGCTTTAACTTATAAGTAACATAGTAATTCCAAATGGTGGAAAAAGTTATAGCTTTATAACTATTGATGTTTGAATAATAATGAAATATTTTGTGTGAAAGTAATTTCCTTCAACCCTTTTGCAAGCAAATTATATAGATACATCACAAAGTTATTGGTTTTTTATCTCATTATTTTTACATGTCTTAATGATGTTATGATTTTCCTTACAAATATTTATATGGAATTGATGAAGAGAAAATTTTAAACCTATTTATTGATGTTTGAAATCGATCAAATTTCCTTTCCATCAATAGTAATTCATGAAACAAAGTTCCTAAAACACATGACCCATTCACCACATTAATATATTCAGAAGTATTGAGTACATGATCCCACACAAGTTTTGACAATACAAAAAATGTTCAATTAATGAACCTAGTTTGATAACTTTCAACGTGTTGAAATGAAAATCTTACCCATTTCTTGTTGAGTGGCAATCCTTCCCCAAATGCATAAATGTTGAGGTCTTCATGAACGGCATTTTTAAAATCCATTGAAAGGTGTTCCAATTGTGGGTTGAAAGATTTTAAATTTTTTAGAAAACTATATTGGGTTGCATACTTGTTCGATGTGTTGATTTGTTGATGTTGCCAAATGAAATAATTTGATAAACATTGGGTACCACCAGCATGTGGTACACCATAAAATATTACACCTTTAACATTGTTCAAAAATGCCTTACAACATTTGTGTACTTCATCATCCAAATCATTTCTTGGCCTTTGATGTACATGTTTGTGAGCTTCAACCACCAAGCTTTTGAGGACAAGACCTCCAAAACTATAAGCAACTAATGCCACCGGTCCATCCCAAAGGGATTGATAACTACAAAATATTCAACAATGCAACCAAATTCTATTATCAACATTGTATTAGCATGTACAAATTCATCCTATTATACTTGGGGCAATTTTCCAATTCACATATGACCTAAACCATAAATTCATAATTGATTTGCTTGTCATTTGTCATTTTTCATTTATTGACTTCATTAATCTACCTAAAAACTGTGCCAACCATGTTTTGGTAAAACAATTATTATGTACAAGTATGTAGGTGTTTACATTCTTGTGTTAATGTACAACTCATCTTCTATGTTTTACCTTGAAAATATTGTTGAAATAATGATTAAAAATTTTAAAAAAGATTGACACTTTTTTTGAAATTTTTTACTGCAATCAAATGGATGCAAATTTTCTACACTTGTATTAATATAATATAATTCAATTCAATTGCATTACCAAATATACAACTTCAAAAAACACCAACTAAAAATTGCCATCAACACCAAACTAGTTTTATCGTGAACTTATAATATGAATATAGACATTGCTATTATCCTTAAACAAGAACATTTGCATTTAAGCCCCATTTTATTTTCTCCTACATGAATCTAACAATTCAAATAAATTGAAACTTGTTGGTGTGTATCACAATACTAGCACACATGAACAATTAACTCGTGCAAAACATTTAAGAATTTCTAAAGACGTAAACAATTATCTTTGATGTACACAAGGAGAAGTAATTAATGTGTCCATAAATAGAGGAGATTGACACACCTTGAATTTATAACCAAACTTTGAATGAGGTTTTTACCAATTTCGGTCACATCATTGTGAACACTTGTCACAATTTTAGAATCACAGGACAATGATAAAATTCGAACATTGTTGTTCAAGTCTTCGGGTAGCCACTTTTCTGGCCAACATATGCACTCTTCTCTATTGTTGGTGGGGTGTGTTGTCCATGTTTCCTTCCATTCATCATTTGTGTCAAAAGCAATCCCATGAAAAAAAATAATGGTCAAGTTTGGATTATCGGAATTGCAAGTGAGATTTAAATCATGCACTAAATATTTCTGCAAAGAAAATGAAAAAGGGTCAACACAATTTTTCAAACATCTCTTGAAAATTATTTGACTATACATTAACTTAAAAAAATGCAATATACAAATTATAGTAGTTAGATAAAGGAAATAATTAATTGAAAAGACTAAGTTTAACAAGAAGACAACAAAACATGAATTGGAGTATACCAAATCTATCTTGCATGACTCACAAATGAAGGTCATTCACATGTGTCATAGACTTCAAAGTTTCAAAACATAGTTCAATAAGTAAATATTGCTACATAGTAGGTGGAACTAATGCCAATCAATAAAGGTTAATGCTAAGAATTGGATTCTTTCAAGTTTGGGTTGATTAACTAAACCATCTAGTTTGGTTCATTTGTATTTCATAACATTTTCCCCAACATTTGGGTCACTAAGGCCTCCCATTCCTAAGGAATTGGGACACGAACCCAACAAGAATGTCCAAGAGCATTTTAATAATTTGCTTTAGGTTGTTGGATTAAGACCACACATTGAACTTAACTCATTATGAAAGTTCCAATCCTTACAAGTTCAATATATTCTTAGTCAATGCCAATTGACAAATTTCCCTTTCACCAATTCTACTTGTTATAGCAAGTGAGTCACCGGCCTAATGTAAGAGGCTATAATGATGACTCCATTTCCTATTGTTTTAAAAATCATTTCATATTGTTTTTCTCTAAACAAACAAACTGGAAAGTAGGCAAAGTGAAAATGTATGACAAAGAAGCTTGTAAATGATTGAGGACATTCAGGTACCCTAGTGGCTTAAAGGGTATGGTTGTGAAGCTGTTGGTTGGGAGTTCAAATCTGAACTAGACCTCCTTCTCTTGATGCTTTGTGAGAACAATAAGCTAACATGGTTGTAAGGGTCAAGGAAAAATTTCAACACACACCCAAACAAAATTTTAAAAAGCAAAGAAAAATCGAACTTCAACATGTAAATTGGGAAAGCCCAAGAAAAAACTGTGCAAAGAAAGTTCATCATAAGATTAAGAAGAAGCACCACATTGCTGTGCCATCCAAAGCTTGAAGGAGCATTTTCAGCAGGGACCAAAGGTGTCTCAATCACAGCAGGGAAATGTGCCTTTCTTTTTGGTGGCCCTTGTGAAAGATCAACTCCTTTTCCCTTGAGGCCATATGAACTTCCCATATTTCGCACTACTGAAATTCCTTTTGCTCACTGCTCTCATAAATATTTTTCTCTTAACCTTTTGCTCTCATAAAACCTGCTACAAATCCTTTGCCATCCCAATAGCATACAAAGGG